>OLNW01000876.1_pt1 | contig 32919 bp, 32 predicted proteins | sample 1672121 | NCBI WGS metagenome assembly OLNW01 (sample SAMEA3136648, study PRJEB25190) | human gut metagenome
CTACCAGTCTGCGGCTCAGTTCTTCCAGCATACCTGTACTGAGGAAAATTACCATCGTTGCGTTATGGGCCGCAAAAGACTGAATGCTCTCTTTCGCCGGTACCGGTGTTCTTCCTTCCATTCTTGTAATGATCACACTCTGGGAAATATCCGGAAGTGTATATTCCAGGTTCAGTGCGGATGCTGCTCCACAAAATGCGCTGACACCAGGACAGGAATCATACGGGATCCCTTTTTCATCCAGGATATCCATCTGCTCACGGATCGCACCGTAGATACATGGATCACCGGTATGAAGGCGGACTGTCATTTTTCCCTCTTTCTCCGCTCTCTCCATAACGGAGATTACTTCTTCCAGTGTCATTTTCGCACTGTTGTGGATGGTGCACACATCCTTGGAATATTCCAGAAGCTGAGGATTTACAAGAGATCCTGCATAAATGATCACATCCGCTTCCTCAAGATACTGTTTTCCTCTTACTGTGATAAGATCCGGTGCTCCCGGTCCTGCGCCTACAAAATGTACCATAATCTATTCCTCTCTTCTGTCTTTATTTTCTTTGATAATGATCAGAGAATAATATCCTGCATCCTCCGGGATCTCTTCTGCAGTTCTGTAGATCTTTTCATCCGGCATTCCGCAGTTTTCGATCATCATGGCTTCCGCTCCCTGAGCAAGAAGTTCTGCTTTCACATCTTTCATTTTCTTTCCGGCTTTCATGAGAACCTTGGTTCCCGGAAGTTTCAGGGCATCTTCGATCTGATAAGAAGCCGGAATCACATGAAGAGGCTCTGCCTTTTCCACAAGGCCCGTGTTCAGACGTGCGGAAACCGCGCAGAAAGATGTGATACCACAGACAATCTCTGTCTCATATCCCTGTGCCACAAGTCTGTGATGAACATAGAGATATGTGGAATAAACAGTCGGGTCTCCCAAAGTCAGAAACACCACATTTTTTCCCTGGTCAAGAACTTCCTTTACTTTCTGTGCCCCTGCATCATGATAACTTTTCAGAACTTCAGGGTCCTTGGACATTGGAAATGGTACTGCAAGAAGTTCCTTTTTTCCAAGTTCAGGATATGCTCCCTCTACGATCTTAAATGCTACTGTATCCTCCGGAACCTGTCCCGGAAGTGCGATCACCTCTGCCTCTTTTACAAGTCGGAGTGCTTTTAAAGTGAGAAGTTCCGGATCTCCCGGTCCTACACCTACACCGTATAATTTTCCTGCCATTTTTATTTCCTCCTGTTATATTTTTACGACAGGGATATATTCCTGTCTGTTATTCAGATTGTATCTTATGGATGAGTTTTTCAGCATCCCGGGTCTGTCCCAGAAAGCCATACACATTGGAAAACACCACTGCTCCCAGAAGGATCTGTTCATAAGACCTGTGATCCAGATAAAACTGTATCTTCTCCATAACGATATCCATCGTTTCTCTCAGAATCCCATATCTGTTAAGAACCTCCAGCGCTTCATCTGTAGTACCGGCTTTCAGGATCTCTCTGGCACATTCCAGTGGTCCTCCCGCACGGATAGCACTTGCACAGAGAACCTCCATCCTTCCATCTGCACAGTGAGAATGCGTGTTCATGATCCCGGCTGCAACTTTCACAAATTTACCGATATGCGCTACAAAAAGGATTCCTTTTACTCCCATATCGATGGCCATGTCGATCGTCTCACCTACATAATTGCTGCATTTGATATTGTTTTCAAAAGGGATGGTCATATGCTCCCGCAGATAATCCGCCCCGTAATTTCCAGGTGTTACCAGAATATATTTCTCTCCCTGGCAAAAATGCTGTTTCATCTCCACATGGATGCTTTCGATCAGGGCTTTTTCACTCATGGGCTCTACAATACCACTGGTTCCAAGAATTGAAATTCCTCCGATGATTCCCAGACGGGGATTAAAAGTTTTCTTTGCGATCTTCTCTCCCTCAGGAACCGATACCGTGAGCTTCAGCCCGCCTTCATAATCGTATTCCTGCGCCGCTTCTTCCGCTTCTTTCAGGATCATTGCCCGCGGGACCGGATTGATCGCCGCCTCACCAATCTTCTGCGACAGACCCGGTTTCGTGACACGGCCTACTCCGATGCCACCATCCAGAATGATCTGAGGACGGCCTGCACCGGTTCCGATATCTTCACAATTATCTGTTTCTGAATCCCGGCAGCAGATTTTTTCTGCTTTTACATACACCAGGATTCCGTTAGTCGTGTCCGGATCATCTCCCGCATCTTTCCGGACAGCACAGGAAACATAATTATCTCCACGAGTAATATCGTGAAGAGCCAGCGTAAGGGTGATACCCTTCGGAGTGGGAAGCGTTACCTCGGAAAGTTCCCTCCCGGATAACAGCATACGGACCGCACCACTGGCAGCCCCAGCCGCACAGGAACCGGTGGTGTAACCGTAGCGGAGGCGTTTGTTGTTTTTTATAATGTATTTGTTTTCCAGACCATTCATATGGAGCACCTCCTTTTTTTAATGAGTTTTTTGTAGGAATTTTTTTTCGTTTGTTCTAAATTACCTTATGCTCCAACCACTTGCGGCTGTGGAATCTCCATGTAAATATGATTCCGCGTACCGTCCAGTCCGCAAACATTCCGATCCAGACACCCATGGGACCAAATCCCAGGACACGGATGAGAAATACGCAAAGACAAAATCTGCAGGCCCACATGGTACAACAGGATGTGATCATGGAAAACTTCACATCTCCGGCCGCCCGGAGTCCATATCCCGGGACAAATCCCATTGTCCACACGAGGGGTTTCACAATGGTGATCCAGTTGATCATGTGGATGCACATGGCTGCACTCGTTTTTTCCATGCCACCCAGGATGGTGACCGGTCTGGCCAGAACGTAAACGATCAGGCAGCTTACGATAATTACGCATTCTGCGATAACGCAGAGTTTTTTTATGTAATAGACCGCTTCGTCTTTCCGTCCTGCACCCAGGCACTGGCCTACGATGGTCATCAGGCCTACTCCCACACCGATAGCCGCAATACCATTCAGATTCTCCAGGATATTGGTCATTGCCTGCGCGGCGATGGCTGTGGTTCCAAGCGTGGATACAGTAGACTGGATTGCCAGTTTTCCCAGCTGAAACATGCTGTTCTCGATCCCCGAAGGGATTCCAAGTCCCAGAATACGGCCGATCATGCTCCAGTCCGGGCGGATCTTGAGGTAATTACGGACAACAATAGGCTGACGGTCTTTTCGCAGCTGGTAGAGAACTACCACTGCACAGAAAATACGGGAAACCAGTGTGGAGACTGCCGCGCCGGCAACACCAAGATGAAATACCCAGATCAAAATGGCATTTCCACCAATATTCATAACATTGGAGATCATGGAAATCATCATAGGCCCCCTGGTGTTCTCCTGGGCGCGGAAAATAGATGCCGCGGAATCATACGCCGCAATAAACGGGAATGACAGTGCCGTAAAAAAGAAATACGTTTCCGAAGCACGCATAACATCCGCTTCTACAGCCCCAAAAATCAGACGCAGCAACGGTTTCTGAAAGATCAGACAGACCGCCGATACTGCTACAGAAATCGCCGTGATGATAAAAAGTACCTGTCTTGCTGACATATTGGCTTTTTCATAATTTTTCTGTCCGATATACTGCGCACAGACAATTGCTCCTCCGGCTGCCAGTGCTGAAAAAGCCTGGATCAGAAGTACGTTGATGGAATCCACCAGCGATACCGCAGAAAGAGCCGCAGATCCCACATTACTGACCATCATGGTATCTGCGGTTCCCATTATCGAATTCAAAATCTGTTCCAGCACTACCGGCACCAGAAGATTACGGATCATCCGGTTGGTAAACATATGCTGCTGTTCCATTAACTACATCCCCCGCATTTTCATTTATAATCTGATAAAATATTTGTTTATATTTTATCAGGTGTGTCATCTTTGACATTATAACCTTTTCTTGCAGTTTTTCCAATATGTTTTGTGTGTTTTTCTGCATCGGTCGACGATATAATGCGAAAAGCCACAGAGATTTTTTTCTCTGTGTAAGCGTTTAAATCTTGTCATGATTCCATCTTCCGTCTTTTCACGAATATCCCCACCATAAAATCTCAGCAGATCTGTCGCATTTTTCTTTCTCATAGTTTTCCTCATATTATAGCTACACTCCAGCCACAGAAACCTCAATTTTAATGCATTCATCACAGTTTCTATTTTTATCCACACACAAAATTTTTCCTTTTTTCACTCGTTTTTCTTTGATAAATGCCGCAAATGCCTCCGCATAATATCTGGGAACATAACCAATTAATTTCTCTCTTTGATCATACACCTGTACAGCATTTTTATCATACAGATTATCTGCTTCCCACACGAATTTTATTTCTTCGCCAGGTACAATTTTCACTGCTTCACAGCAATTGTCTCCGTTGCATCCCAGATAATGTCTCACTCCTGCCAGATAAAAACTCTTTTTAAACTCCTGTGAAAAATTCAAAATTGGATCAATAAACTGCAAATTATCAATTGGCAGTTTTGCCCCACCCCTCTTTAATAATTCATAAGAATCATATTGTTCCAAACCGTATCTTTTTAAAATTTTATTAATATCTTTTCTTTTTCTATCAGGCAGTCTACTGGAAAATGCTGGAAAAAGCTCCTGGCTTTTGTAAACACGGTTTGTGTCCTCAAAAGAAATTAGCGGAGAAAATCCTTCTTTCACAGCTTCGTTAAATTCTTCGCAATAGCAAAATTCATACTGCCCATTTTTAGAAAGCTGACCTACAATATATTGTCTTCTGTTTGAAGAACATTTCCAAATCAAATACAAATAATCTTTACCATCTTTTACCGACATTTCATGTCTCCTTTTCCAAATATATCTGTTTTAACATATTGCGTTTAGCCAACAAATACCAAGTAATCAGATCTTTTTTATCGTCTGACAATTCCGATGCAGAATATACTTTCAATATAATTTCTGTCTATAGCAATTCTGAAAATTTCAAAAGTAATTCCATCGCCCAGTTTAATAATTGAAGATCGTAATTCATTTAAAGATATTGCCTGTTTTTTATGCAAGGATCCTACTACCATTTTAAAGGAAATGAAGTTTAGCCTGTCCCCAATACCAAAAATCTTATTCCTTTTTTACAATAATATTTATTTTTAGCATATTAACTTATTAAAGTATCTATTTATTTTTTAACTGGCGCTTTCTCAACGCCAGTTAAATTTTCATCTTTTTATATAACTTTTAGAATTCTTTCATTGATCGGTGTCTGATCAATCCGCCTATAATTCCCCTATATAATCTCACAATCCCAAACATCCACCGGGTTATCCTGGAATACGTCTTTCAGGCGTTTATGTACATCTGCTTTCTGGACACCTTTTTTCAGGATCACCTGAAGGAAACCACCTCCACCGGCGCCGCATACCATCTTGGCATCGATCAGATCTTCGATTGAAAGGAATATCTGGTCTATCAGGGTGTTTGTGCTGCCGGCGTCTACTTTACGGCTAAGCTCCCAATGATAGTTCAACAGATCGGCAAATTCATCAATTTTTCCTCGTTCCAGCTCGAAACGCATCAAAGCAGCAACTTTCTGGATCTCATTTAAAGCATACAGGCTGTCCGGTTCATTTCCCACATAACGTCCGACCACATCTCTGAGCAGGTTACGCGCAAGACGACGCTGTCCTGTATAGATCAGGCAAAAACGCTCATTAAGCTCTTTTTTCGTCTCCGGCTGAAGTTCAATATGCTCGACTCGAAGCTGCTGATCCAGTCCCGGCTTGCTGGTGATATATTTAATTCCGTTTGTTACTCCACCAACCTGATCCTGCCATCCGCCACCGGTAGACATGATCTGTTCCATAACCAGCACATGCGCGTAAAGTTCCTCCTCTGTATAAGAAATTCCCATAAACTCAAATACAGCTTTTACGCATGCTGCTGAAAGAATGGAAGAAGTACCAAGACCACTTCCTTTTGGCACATTCATTACTTCTGAATGCATTTCAAATCCGCCACCCAGACGAGTAAGGATCTCATCCAGGCTGCCACCCTCTGACGGAATAATCCCACATGCAAGAAGACAAGCTTTCTGCAGCGCAAAAGGATCATATGGATCACCTGTTTTCTGGAGTTCCTCAATAGAATCAAATTCGCCATGCACATCCATGTCACGGCTGTCAAATACGATCTTCTTTTCCGGAATCTTTATCAGCGTAACCTCTACAGGCAATTCCCCGTTCAGGCTGATGGCCGCATTAAGCACTGTACCGCCCATCTCACAGCAAATTGGCGGCGTATCGCTCCATCCACCACCCCAATTCACACGAAGAGGAAGATTAACCGTATGTTTCTCTGTTACGATCTTACAGTTGTCATTATACTGTAAGTTCTGAAGTGTTGCTTCCAGAATCTGTCCGGAAATCGTTTTAAAACTCTCCGCAACATATCTGTCACCATGTCTGCTTCCCAATGCAGTACCAATATAATAATTTAACCGGACTGTTTCTGAGAAATCCGCTCTCTTTAATCTTCTTTCCAACCAGTTCTCCTGTAATTGTGTTAAAGGCTCTAACGCTGCTGTTTCTTTTACAGGCTTTCCGTAACGAATATCTTTGGCGATCTCATCCATTCTTACCAGTTCCTGCATTCTCTTATTCCACGCAATAATTGCAGACGAGTCTGCATCATTAAATCCGGAACAAAGCGATTTCTTCTGCATCTTTTTCCAGGCTTCCAGATCACCTTTTCCATGCAAAAGATCATATAAATTAAGTGCAGCATCTACAGCATCTCTGATATTCCCACATTCCGGGTAAATCTTTGCAAACCACAGAAGATGTTCCTCCTGATCCCATACCTCGCTCGGCTGGATACCTACTTGTTCCAATGCTTCTTCCAGATTCATCCCGAATAATCTGTTCTCTTTCGGATTATCTTCCACTCCGTAAATACGGCAGACAAACTTTCCATCCTTCTGCTTCAGGCCATGAAGAACCACATCATCCGGAATCTGCTCATCATGAATATCAATATAAGAAAGAACCACATTTTTACCTACAGATGCTTTGCTATGTACAAAAGAAACCTCCAGATAACAATCAGCCCCGATCTCAGCTCTTTCGGACAAAACACTATTATAACCAGCGGTATTTCCACTGATACTGCTGTTCACTTTTTTGCTCCAGCCAAGCGCTTTGTAGGCATCCACTCCGCCACTCATCAAAGCCAGGATCTCCCTTGTTGTACCAAAATGAATAAATTTAGCAGGGGCAAGGCGCAAAAGTTTCATCCTATATGGTCTGAGCACTTTCCAAACTTCCGCTCTGGCCGCATGAAGTTCCGCGCAAAATTCCCCTTCCGGTTTTTCATCATAAAACTTTTCAAGGGTGGAATCCTCCGCAAGCGGATAAAGAAAGTCCCCATACAAGGACAAACGCACGGTATCATTTACATATTTGTGATAATCTTCTGTTGTAGAAATCAAAGAATACAAGGAAGACAGCATATCCGTTGAAAAGATCACCGCACCTGTATCAATATCTACGCAGTCATTCTCGTTAACCGCACCCATTTGTCGAAGTGTTTCCACTGTCTGTTTATGGAGAAACTTCTTGACATTTCCATCCTCACTATTCAGGAAAACTCCATGATTCTTTCCTGTCTCAACATTCTCTTTAAAAGAAATCGCAGCCGCTCCTCTTCCCGGAAAATCGATCTGAAGTGGATTGAATAACAGTAAAACATCCCCCGAAAGAAGCAACATTCCCTCACGGATCCTGGATGGTACAGAAGACATGGCAATCAGAAACTCATCAAACAATGTAGATGATTTGCCATTTGGAAGTTTGTGGGGAACCGGGCTGAAAAGTTTACCTAAAGCAGAATACGATGGCACCCTTTTACTATCACCACCGGAATGGATCACAAGAATACGAAGGCCTTTAAATGATCCAACTCCCTTTAGTTCTTCCTCTCTCTTATAAATATAACGCAAAACGGAAAGGGTCGCCCCGCCTGATCCAACACGAACATTTCCCTCATCCGGGATTACAGCAAAATGCGTTTCCGGAGGCAAAACATCTCTTCTGGACTCAATCTGACTGCGATATCCCACGGCCTGATTTTCATTCGAGGCAGTTAAAATTATATAATCCCATTTCGGAAAATTTTCAGATGAGAGAGATCTGTTATAATCCTCCCAGGTATCCTGATATGACTGTGATAAAAATAGTGATGTAAGGTTATTCATTTGTGTTTCTCCTCTTTTTAATAACTTTTATTTTTAATTCAGAAAAGGTAATTGCACAGGTGCTTTCGGCGAACAAATTATTTGTCCATTATTATTACTGTACCTATCTGATTTTGTCACTTTAACATAATGAATGAGCTCCAATATCTTTCTTTTATTATTTCCATTCTGAATAAGATATTGCCAAAGTGCCCTTTCCTTTGTTTCTATACCCTTCGGAATTTTTTGTCTTCCAGGCGAAACAATAAATGCATGTTTTTCAAATTTTTCTGTATATTTTCCTACTGCTAAAGTATTCGTTTCTTTTTTCTTATCTTCTTCAGATTTATTTTTTCCCTTTTTTCTTTTTGGCATCTGACTCTCCTTATGGCATATCACTTTCTGATATTAACAAATAGTATAATTCCATATATTTCTCATTTACACTATCCGAGATCTCATCGATCATTTCCGTATTTAATTCCTGAATTTCCTCATTAATCAAATTTAAATAGCTTTTGTCTTTATTAATTTTCAATGCTGTAACATTTTGTGGAATAATCTCACAACTGCTGCCAATTATATCATGTACTTTTTTTGAATATTTAGGGTTTTTCTTAATCACCTTTCCAGCACAGTATAAAGTATTCACCGATGTTAAAATATATGGACTATGTGTCGTAATAAAAATAGCACTATCGTTAACATTTGCAAAATATGAAATAAATTCTACCACCTTACTTTGCAAGCCAGGATACAAATGCGCTTCCGGTTCTTCTATGATCACAAATGCTTTCTCTTTTTTCAACATCAAAATATACAGCTGGTTAAGCAGCCATAACACTTCCTGTTGACCTGATGATGCAAAATTAATCGGTATTTTTTCACTATGAGCATCTTCTTCAATAACAATGTATTCTTTTCCTGCATTATAACGATAGTCACCTTTTAGATCTGAAATTAACATTTCCGCAGTTTTTGTTACATCAAATTTCCGTTCCCCATCCGGATAACGTTTATGAACATTTTTAATTCCATCCTCGAAAACTCTATGGATATTATCAATAACCTGCATAAACTGTCTCGTTATTAAATCCAGATTATCATTTTCTAATAAAGATCTATTGTTAACCAGCAAAGTCAACATGCTGCGTCCTGCCGGGATATAATAGGTTTCTTTATAATCATCAAATATCTCATTTACCCTATTCTTGAAGTTGTCATAATTGCGAAGACGTTCCCTGCTCGCATACGCCAGACTGATCGTTGCAGTTTCCATTTTTTGTTCAAAAAGATCCAATGCCTCTTCTTCTAAAGTTTTGAGAGTCTGTGCCAGTTTTGGTGAATAGCGAACACTTATATACTGTTTTTTTCCTTTATCATTTAATTTTACATCAATCCATATTCCGGTTGTATATTCATATCTTAAATATAACCGCTTATCTAAATCCCAGCTATATCCAAACAGAGAAATAAAAACCGATTTTAATTCCTTCTTCAACACTTTATTAAATCCATCGCTAACATCATTTCCATTGTACAATGCAGTATCATACAGCTGACATAAATAATCTGTTAAAGTAGATTTTATAATTCTAAAAAAGTAGATCGCTTTTGCCACAGTGCTTTTTCCTGTAGCCTGCTCACCTATAAATAAATTAAAATCCTTTATTTCCATTTCCAGTTCTCGTACTGGACCCAAATATTTTATTATTATTTTTTGCATATCTCTCTTTACCTTTACAACATTTTTTGAATTTTTTACCACTGCCGCATGGGCACGGAGAATTTACACCTGTTTTGGACACATGTCGAATTATATACTTTCATAGAAACATAAGTTAGAATTCGATAGTGTCTATTTTCATAGCTGGGCTATCATTAACACCCAATAAATCATTATTCTGAAGATTCTTCTCAGTTAATTTAAACACCTCTTTATTCCAATAAAAGCATGGTTCAATACTTACTTATCTTTACTGAACATGTCTGATTCCATAAGATATTCCCCTTTATACCAATTGTCTTCTCACCTTGGCAAATTTTTAATACGGCCTAATGTCCTTTATTTTCATTATAACCAATTTATCCTTGTTTCTCAATCGGTAATTCTTCTTTCCTTAATATTTACTTCTTTTTCTCAATGGCAGCGCCAATACTTTCGTAAATTAATTCACTAAAGTATATGGTGTTTTTTAACTGGCGCTTTTTTAACGCCAGTTAATTTTTCTTCTTTATATAATTTTTAGCAAACTTTCATTTGATTTTTCTTCTTTTTATCTCGCCCTAGAGAGTCAGATTGGGTTAATCCAGATGTATCGAAATGCTGTGTGTGACTGTCGTAATTCCACCACCTCTAATTCGCCGGAAAAATAGCAACAGGGTGTAGCGTTTTGCTCATTTATGCCATGTGGATGACCACCTCCTTTTGGGCATAAGAAAAGCCTAAATAAATTTCAGGCCTCTTCTGTTTTGCAACTATTTTTAGTTGCATTTTCTTTAATATTCGTGTATACTATTAGTAACGGAGGATATGCTATGGGACAAAAGGAAAAACAAGTGGCTCCCGTGTCATGTTCGTAAGCGATGAACACGGAAGCATATTGCTCCATAAGCCACATCCACAAAAAGAATTAAAAGCCTATCAAATCAAACAGCTGATAGAGATTTTGGAACAGGAGGATCTCATATGAATAACACTATTCAATACAAAGGCTATGTCGGAAGCGTTGAGTTTTCCGAAGAAGATGGCATTTTTTATGGTAAGGTCATGGGGATTCGTTCCCTGATTTCTTACGAAGGCGAAAGTGCCAAGGAACTTCTGGACGACTTTCACGGTGCCATTGATGATTATCTGGAAACCTGCAAGGCAGAAGGAAAGGAACCCGAAGTTGCATTCAAAGGCAGCTTCAATATCCGCCTTTCCCCTGACCTTCATAAAAAGCTGTTCATTTATACAACAGCGCATCAGATGTCCATGAATAAGTACATCGAAGATACTTTGAAGGATTCTCCAGCAGCGCGAGTTGTCGTTTAACCAAGCGTCCCACCCAGTCACATGGCTGAGTGGGATTTTTTATGCCTTACCACCAGACGATTGTGCTTATTTCGTTCGCAATATAAGCACGGTCGTCTGTTTTTTTTGCTTTAGAATCGGTCAAAGTCCTCCTGCGATGCCAGTTCCTTATAGGGATACTCATCATTCTGCCGTTCCGTGAACATATCATTGACCAACCCGATGGTCAGCAGGTCGAGGTCTGCGATGCTGATACCGAGCTGCACACAGCGCAGCAGAAAATGAGGGGGTCTGAACCATATGCTCCCACCCATTTTCGAAACCGCTCCTTTCCGGACAATGGTCGGCATCGGAATAAATTCCAGCCTTAATCAGGAGCTGGAATGATGGTTTGTTTTTTATCCATCCTTCGACTTTCAAATTTTAAACCTTATATGACTGTAGTCACGTGCTTCATTCCATCTCCACTTCCCGCCCATATTTCCGGCTATATTCTGCTGTTATTAATGCCCCGCTTCCTTTTTCAGCCTGAATTACGAATAATTTGTCGGACCAGCTGCTGATCAGACGGTTTCTGCGTGGAAATCTATACCTATCAGGATGAGTTCCCGGTGGATATTCTGATATGAGCAGCCCTTTTTCTTCTATGCACTTCATTAGTTTATTATGTTCTGCTGGATAACAGATATCTAGTCCATTTCCCAGTATTGCTACTGTATAGCCTCCAGTATTCAGACATACAGTATGTGCATAGCTGTCAATCCCCTTTGCCATCCCACTGACAACAGTTATCTTTTTCTGTGCACATTCTGATGCAAGAAATACAGTTTTTTGTTTCGATTCCTGACTGCACCTTCTGGCTCCTATTATCCCAATCGTCTGATCCATTTCTCTAAAATTACCTTTATAATACAATACCACAGGTGCATCAGTCGGTATCTTTGCACGTGCAGGATATCGGTCATCATCCCAGCATAAAACGAAAATATTTTTATTTTGACATTCTTCAAAGATTCTTTTCGCCTTTTCTAATGAATGATTCCTGATGATGCTTTCTCTTTGTCTCACAGACAGATCAGATATTTCAGCCAATTGCTCTGATCCGGCCTGATAAATTTTCTCTGCATCTCCCAATTTTTCAATCAATCGTCTGGCTGTAACAGAACCAATAAAAGGTAACTGTGTAAGCCATATCCAGTGTATTATCATCTCACCACCACCATTTTACTGTTACTCTTGTCCAAATCCCTACATGTCAGAACTTTTTCTATATCCTTCCGACGGATCTTTTCTTCTCCATCCAGATCAGCACTGGTTCTGGCAAGCCTTAAAAGTTTATGAATCACCCGGGCACTATATCCATATTTTTCACTGGTCTCCCGCAATATTTTCAACGAATCCGCCTCAAGAATACAATATTTTTGAATTAATTCTGTTGTCATCTGTGCATTGCAATTAATACCACTTTCCTGTGCATATCTCTCCTGCTGTATCTCTCTGGCCCTTTCTACTTTTGTACGCAGTTCTTCTGAAGAAACTCCTGCTTTCTGGTCTGCTATTGCAAAAAAATCTACTGGATGAACCTCTTTCTGTATATCTATCCGGTCCATGATAGGGCCTGAAATCTTTCCTCTGTATTTAATGATCTCATAATCTGTACACTTACACTTTGCTCCCGGGTAATAACCACATGGACAAGGATTCATAGCCGTAATAAACATGAAATTTGAAGGAAATGTATGGGTACCATTTACTCTTGAAATAGAAACTTTCTTATCTTCTATCGGCTGGCGGAGAGCATCAAGGGTACGTCTTGAAAATTCGGCAAGTTCGTCCAAAAACAACACTCCATTATGTGCCAGTGACACTTCACCAGGCATCGCATTTGCCCCTCCACCAATCAGTGCATTTAATGATACGTTATGGTGTGGTGCGCGAAATGGTCTGTATTTCATCAGGGCATGGCCATTAGACAACGCACCAGAAATACTGTATATTTTTGTAACTTCCAAGCATTCTTCCTCCGTCATCTCTGGAAGGATTGTCGGAATCCTCTGTGCCATCATAGTTTTACCACATCCCGGTTCTCCTATCATAAGCATATTGTGTCCACCCGCAGCTGCTAGTACCACCGCTTCTATCAGTTCATCCTGTCCTTTGACATCTTTAAAATCTAAAATCCTTCCCGACTCTTCCAGATTATTTTCGGCTTCGTCTATTTGACTTTCAGTTCCTGTTATTCTTCCTTCAAGACAACGAATCACTCCCGTCAGATCGTGAAATCCTAAAATATCCACTCCATGTACCAGACCAGCCTCTTTAAGATTAGCTTCCGGCACGATGATCTTTTTTATCCCTTTTTTCTGTCCTGCAATAATCATTGGGAGAATTCCTCTGCAAGCCCGTAGTCTTCCATCTAAGGATAATTCCCCGATAAATCCGTAATCTGACAGGTTTTTTGCCCCTATATCTCCATTCTGGCAAAGCACACCAATTGCCATTGCAAGGTCAAAATGAGAACCTCTTTTCTTTTTGTCACTGGGTGCCAGACTTATAATCACCCGTTTCTTCGGGAAGACGTAGCCGCTCTCATCAATTGCTGCCTGGATTCTCTCCGCTGCCTCTTTTACAGCCTGATCTCCCAGTCCAATGATTGATATCGTCGGCTGTCCTTCCAACATTTTCACTTCTATATCTGCAGGATAACCATCTATCCCCTGAATCGCAAAACTTCTTACCACGGTAGCCATAATTCTTCTTCCCCTATCATCTTCCTGATATGCTGTTCCTGAACAATATATTTATATCCTATATCTTCTACAAATTCCCTGTAATAAAAAACACTGTTTTTAGAAAAATATGCAAGTGTCTTCTCTTTCTCTGTGATCCTGTCATCCGCAATCCCTATTACTGTCTGGTAGCTGCTCCATAAATATTCTTCCGGATGAGTTACCATCCGTGCTTTTACCGGATTTAAATGAATATAACGGCTTGTTTGAAGAAAATACGTATCTTCTTTCACAAGACACGATTTATACCGGCTTTCAAACACATGTCCCCTGTAAGAGTACTTATGGTTAATATACATGGCATAGCATTCTGACATATATTTCATAAACTTTCCAATTTCTACGTCACCAGTCTCAACCAGCAGATGAATATGATTTGTCATCAGACAATATGCATGGAGAATACAATTATATTTCTCCAAAGATGTTTTTAATATCTGCAAAAACACCTGATAATCCGTTTCATCCTCAAATATCGGTTTCCTTCTTACTCCCCTATGCATGATATGATAAACTGCACCCGGAAACCAGGCTCTTAATTTTCTTGCAATCGTCCTTCTCCCCTTCCTCTTATTTCATGCGTATTATTTTTAATCATATTATCATTTATGATTATATTGAAATAAAAATCTGTCAATCATCACAGATTTTTATTTCAATATGTTTCCCAAGTGCGTTCGCATATTTCTCCAATACGATCAGGGTCGGAACTCTCCCGCCATTTTCAAATCGAGCCAAATTCGATGGTTTTATACCTGTAATATCTGAAATCTCCTGTTGGGTCATTTTTTGATTATGTCTTTCTTTGACTAGCTCTCGGATTGTCTCTTCTGACCGGTTCAGTACTATTTCCTGAATTTTTTCTGCATAGATTTCCAGACGCTTTTCACGCTTTTCTTTTTCATTAAGATAACATTGTATATTCTCCTGCATGTACATCTCATTCCTTTTCATAACTTATTATTCTTCAATATCTTATCATTAATGATATGTATTTGCAAGATAGCTTTTATTTTCTTTATATCCCATAATTATTCGTGCAGCTCTAACGGTAGGCCGTCCGGGTCATGGAAGAACGTCATCTTCTTGCCAGTATAATCGTCAACCCGAATCGGCTCACATTCAATTCCTACCTTCACTAGCTCATTCACTGTCTGTTCCACGCTATCAACGCAGAACGCAAGATGACGTAACCCACAGGCTTCCGGGCGGTTCACACGCTTCGGAGGATTTTCCTCAGCGAAAATTTCCAGCTCTGTGTATTCATTGACACGAAGATCCAGCTTCCAGTCCTTTCGCTCCGATCGGTAATTTTCTCTAATGACAGAGAATCCCAGCTTATTCACATAGAAATCCTTAGCTGCTTCGTAGTCAGATACGATGATTGCAATATGATGTATTTTTGATAAATTCATTTTTCTCACACTCCATTTCTTTTATTTTCGTTATAAACTATTCTTTATGGGGGTGACCCCGATATTACGTATACCCTGGGGTCTGACCCTGGTATTACTTTTTTTGTAATTTCATAATGCCTTCAGATATCGCAGCTATACTTTCAAATATTGCCAATGCCAATGTAAATCCTAATGCAAGTTCAGCCACATTCTGATTTTCACATAAAAATTGAATTAATGAAATAATACTCAACCCTAAATAGTAAAAACCTTTAACTAATGTAAACATAGCCTTGGTATCATTCGTATAAAAAAATATTAACTGTAAGCAAATCAACATTGGAGTAAAAACATAAAATGCAATAAAAACGTCCAACTTATTCGTGCAAATTCCAATAAGTATTATAATACTAATAATTTTCAATAAATAAGTCAATATTAATCGTAAAATTAGTGAAATAATACTATTTTCATATTTAACTGCATATCTTTTATTTTCTTTAAATCTAGATTTTGAAAAAATCAAACATAAAATTGCTATCAAAAGTGTTAAACAACTTTTTACTGTTTCAATAATCTCATTAGTCATAAAATCATTTCTACCACATACTGTATATAATAAATCTGGTGTCTTGTTCCACCACTTGATTCTTACAAGCTAAGGTATTGACTGTCGTATTCATATCTTAACTCCAAACATAATAACTGTCCACTTCCCGTCTACGAAATTCTTTATGGGGTCACACCCCATAAAGAAATTTTCACTAAGATTATTACTCAGGCTGCATGCACCATTTTTCCGTAAAGCAAGTCTATCTGCAGCTGTCTATCGAGAACTCATTTCTAATGACTGGTAGGGCCACAGTCTCCACAATACAGCAATTTGGACCCTTTACTCTTTTCTTTCACTCTCCCCGGACCACCTGCACCACAGTCTCCCGATACGAAATTGCTGTCTATAAAAGTTCCCTGATATTCTCTTTCCGTTTCGTAAACAACTAATTTTTCTATTTTTCCCTTTAATTCTCGTTTCACTTTCGTTTCTCCCTTGACAGATTATTTTTATAACCAATGCAATATGCAGCTACCGCCACACTTTTCCCACATATCACATTTTACGCATTTCTTCATAGGGCATCCTTCCAGCTTATTATACAGCCTAACGGTATCCTGCTTGTTATAAACATCGAGCATGCTCTTGTAATCCCAAAAGTCCCTCTGGTAACCTCCCATTATTATGTGCCGTAATTCATTGCACAAAATAATATTTAAATCAGGATCGACAAAAATTCCCTGTTGTTTCTTCACAGCACATGTAGCCATTACTCTTTTCGAATCCAAAAATTGTTTCAAAAAGGTCGGATTGTAACGACAAAACGGCTGGTTTAAACGTATATAAGGAACAATTCCTGCTTTCTCCAGTTCCTGTGCTATAAGCTGTAACGGCTCCATAGAATGTTCCTTTATAACTTCACCAGATTCTGTAATATATGGTCTGATATCATGTAAAACAATCTCATGTAACCCATAATATCTCAGAAAATACACAAAATCGGATACCATAGACTGACTTAAGTTTTCGGTACAATTATAATTAACTCTGATAAATGTCCCTTTTTCGTTCAAATTTTCGATTGCACTGCAAAATTCAACAAATGATATCTCATCCGAAAATTCCTTAAATGATTTTTCATTAAATCCCTTTATAGATATTGTGATATCTTTTAAATTTTTTTGCTTGCACACATCTTCGCAGAATTTTTTCTCTGAAAATCTGATTGCATTAGTAAATAAGTGAACTTCCTGCTTTTCTAATTTTCTTAATATCTCCACAAACTGTGGATGTATTGTCGGTTCTCCACCAATCAAAGTCATCGATGTCACATTATTTTTAATGATATCATCATAAAACTTTACAAACAGCTCAAACTTTAATAACTTGTGTTGTTTTTCCTGATTATAACACCATTTACAATGTAAATTGCATGTTGTATTAAGATTCAGTGTCACAATATTGCATAACTGATGTCTCATAATTCTTTTTTGTATCTTCAAATCGCTCAATGTACTCTTTGATCCATGTACGCCCAGTCTCTGTCTGGTTATCAATAAGCATTACATTTTTGCTAAAAGTATACTCTTTCCTCTCCATTTCATATTTTAAATTTCCTAATATCAGATATTTGTCATCAAAAATGTAATACCCTTCATCCGGATGATAATTAAAACGAAAAATATCAAGCTTGTTAATTTTATGGTCATTTTCAATCATATGTTTCCAATTCAGAATTGCATTATCAATAGCACCTTCCATTGATTGATCGTAATATTCATCATTCTTATTATCATATTCTCGAAGCAAAATTTCTGCATGGTTAATAGAAATATCGTTTATTAACCGAAACATCTGTACGGATTTAAATGTTGAAATTGCAAAGATTCTTAATTTTTTAATCTTTTGGTTTTTCAAAGTTATCTGAAACGCATCATTTAAGTCCGTAATCTTAAATCCTTCGACTTTTTTCTGGTTGTTTGTCCGGATAGAATTTATCCAATTTTCCAGCTTAATTTTTGCGCTGTTTTTCTTTCCTACATCTCCCCATGTGATTCCCTCGAGATCACTCGCAAGTTTTGGTCTGCCCTCGCATAGAAAAATAGTATTAACCTTTGACAGTTTTCCTGAAAACAATCCATATTCCAACAGTACATTATCACGTACTGTCATTGTGCCTTCCCCTCTGAACCAAATTTTATCATCTTCTCCAAATATAAATACTGCTGCATCTACATTCTTACTCAAGTCTATCAGAGCATCCCATGTATAAACACCCAGAGGAAAAACCTCCGGTTCATTCCACAATACAGGCTCTACATTCATACTTTCCAGCCAACTTCCAACCTCAATTGCCATATTTAAGCGTTCTCCGGAACTTGCAATAAATATCCTCATATGCGCCCTTCTTCCTGATATAAATCAAAATAACTTCATTACACCTGCCTCGTATCCACATGTCAAGAAACAGGCAATTCAATTATTTACCACGGCCACCCTACTAAAGCAGGATCATTCGTTCTATAATAAGTCACCCACTTCCCATTCACCTAATTCGTCTGCAATATCGACATGTGAAACATTTTACATTATATTCCAAATTCCGCCTTTAACTCATCTACAACATCATATGGAAAACACTCTGCACAACCTTCATCTTCCATCAAAACATTGATGATCTTTTTTGTCAGTTCTATTCCTTTGGTGCTATGAAGACGTTCTTCAATTCTTACCGCATTTTTTAGATCTCGCGCTACCCACACCTGATCATATATTTCAAGTTGTGAGATAATCTTGCCTACTTCGCAAGAAAACTCCATTTCATTCATATCATTCGGACTACCCATAACTCGATAAATCTGTTGCAGTCTGCTCAATATCTGGTCGGCATTTAAATCCAGTGGTATGTAAATACGGACATTATCATCAGCTAGAATGCCTCCATTAGCGTGAATTTTACCAGTGATTGCCTTTTGATGTTGTTTTTTCGTCTCGTAACCAAAAGCAGTATCTGCAATTGAAAGATCATTGATATAAAGAACTTTCTCCGGAATTGGGTGAATATCTAAATCGTGATTCATAATGAATTCCTCCATAATTTGAGTACTTTACTGATTTTTTTTTATGGGGTCTGACCCCAGAATACCTACCACAATGGCAGATGCATTCCGCAACCAGCTTAACGATCCTAAATTTAAGGAAGTTCCTTTTGAAGACCGTTTAGGAATGCTAGTAGATATCGAATACAGCAACCGCAAGAATAACCGACAAAAACAGCTCATCCGCAATGCCGGATTCGACCAGCCGGAAGCAAATATCATGGATATCAATTATACTTCCGGACGCAAGTTGAACAAAGATCTGATAAACAGACTTGCCACCTGCGAATATGTATCTTAACACCGGAATCTTTTTATTACCGGTGCAACAGGCTGTGGTAAAACCTACATGGCATGTGCATTTGGTATGGAAGCCTGCAAGCAGTATTACAATACCAGATATGTCCGCATGCCGGATTTACTCATGGTTTTGGACATTGCACGAACTGAAGGGAATTACCGCAAAGTTATGGCAAAATATTCCAATCCGGTGCTTCTCATTCTGGATGAATGGATGCTTCTGAAACCGACAGAAACAGAGCAGAAAGATATCTTCGAGCTTCTTCATCGGAGACGCAAGAAATCATCAACTATCTTCTGTTCTCAGTATGTATTCGAAGAATGGTATGATCAGCTTGGTGGTGAAGACAGCCCGCTGGCTGATGCAATCATTGATAGAATTGCCCATGACAGCTATCAGATAAACCAAGCATTGATCCTGAGCATGACAGATCCATGCGGGAGGTATATGGCTTAAATAAAACACTGCGCGAGTAAACTCGCATAGATGATTTCCACTTCCGGATATCAGATTTCCTTCTTTATGGGGTCTGACCCCAATGTGTTTCGTTATAAACTATTTTGTATGGGGTCTGGCCTCAGTATTATCCCCGGAATGGTGGATTACTCAAAAACGGATTTACGGTTTCCTACGTCCGGGCAGCAGGCACACGATGCCCAGATTATTCACCTTGTTTTGTTTATACATTCTTTAGAAATGTTTATTTTTTCTTTATGGGGTCTGACCCCGGTACTTCAGGTCAAGTAACTTAATAAATTCGTCCATACAGATAACCTTCCTAGTAAATATATTTTGAATATATTATATAACTTCAATACATTAATTTCAACCAATAATGGAAAGAACCGTTTGAGGATTTACTTTTGAGTGAGAAAATTTCAGGAAGTTAAGGATAATCATTAATATTCCTGCATTTCCTTTAATCCTTCTATTCCCACACCAGCTTACAATCAGCCACACCAACAAGACTGTCCATAAATACCTCATTCAAACGGTCTTCGACTTGCTGTCTGGTGATGCCCTTTTTCAGGATGACCTGAAGGAAGCCACCGCCGCCGGCGCCGCAGACGAGTTTTCCGTCGATCAGTTCTTCGATGCTGCTGAAGATCTGCTCGATCAGGGTATTGCTGCTTCCGGCATCGACTTTTTTGCTCAGTTCCCAGTGATAGTCCAGGAGACTGGCAAAGCCGTCTATGTTGCCGCGTTCCAGTTCGAAACGCATCAGGGCCGCTGTTTTCTGGATCTCTTCCAGAGCGAAGAGGCTGTCTGGTTCATTTCCGACATAGCGTCCAACAACGTCTCTTAGAAGGTTGCGGGCGAGTCTGCGCTGGCCGGTGTAAATCAGGACAAATCTGTCGTCCAGTTCTTTCTTTGCCTCTTCCGGAATTTCTACGTGTGTTACTTTGAGCTGCTGGTCGATCCCCGGCATGGAAGTGATATATTTCAGTCCCGGTGTAATGCCGCCTACCTGATCCTGCCAGCCTCCACCGGTGGACATGATCTGTTCCATCGCAAGTACATGTGCGTAGAGGTCTTCCTCTGTGTATTCGATTCCCATGAATTCAAATACTGCCTTAACGCAGGCTGCGGAAAGGATGGAGGAAGTACCAAGACCGGAACCTTTCGGAACGTTGGTTACTTCGGAATGCATCTCGAAACCGCCGCCCAGACGATCCAGCACTTCTTCCAGGCTGCTTCCTTCTTTTGGGATGATCCCGCAGGCAAGAAGGCATGCTTTCTGCAGTGCGAACGGATCGAACGGGTCTCCGGTAGCCTGAAGCGGTTCGATCGAGTCGAATTCTCCATGGACATCCATATCACGGCTGTCAAAAACGATCTTTTTCTCATTGATCTTTTCCAGTGTAACTTCTACCGGCTTCTGGCCGTTGAGAAGAATTGCCAGGTTTAATACCGTTCCACCATTTTCATTGCAGTATGGTGGAGTGTCACTCCAGCCACCGCCCCAGTTGACACGAAGCGGTAATTTCACCGTGTGCTTATCGGTAACGATCCTTGCATTTTCATTGTAGGATAAGTTTTTGATCGTGGAAGCCAAGACTTCTGACTGAATGGTGCGGAAGCATTCCTGTACCTCGTCCTCATCATTCAGGATCACTCCCAGATAATAGTGGAGGCGCATCTTTTCACTGAAATCAGCTTTGTCGATCCGTCGCTCCAGCCATTCCTTCTGGATCTTTGTCAGGGAGCTGAGCTTTCTCAGTTTGCCTGCAGGCACTTTGTTTCTGATCGCTTTTGCGATCTCATCCATTGCCACCAGATCTGCCATTCGCTTGTTCCATGCGATGATCGCATCCGGATCCGCATCATTAAATCCGGAACAAAGAGATTTCTTCGGTGCCTCTTTCCAGGCCGTAAGATCTGCTCCAGTATTTCCGTTTACGATCGCATACAGGTTTAACGCTGCACCCACGGCTTCCTCAATCGTATCTTTCTCCGGATACAGGGCAGCTGACCATAACGTATGGGAATCGTCCTCCCACATTTTCACTCCAAGATTCTTTTCAATCTTATCCAGATCTGTCCCGAACAGTTTATTTTCTTTCGGGTTATCATTTACACCAAAGATACGGACGATGAATTTCCCGTCTCTCTGTTTCAATCCATGCATAACGACATTATCCGGAATCACTTCATTGTGGATATCAATATAGGAAAGCACGCAATGCTCGCCTACTTTTGCCTCGCTATGCACATAGGAAACTTCCAGATAGCAATCCTTTCCAATATCAGCCCTGCTGCTTAAGACACTGTTGTATCCTGCAGTCTCGCTGCCTTTGATACTGCTTCCGATCAGACGGCTCCAGCCAAGTGCACGGTACTCATCTACGCCGCCGCTCATCAGTTCCAGGATCTCTCTGGTTGTGCCGAAATGGATAAATTTCGCCGGTGCCAGACGGAGCAGCTTCATTCTGTATGGACGAAGTACATTCCATACACGTTCTCTTGCCTCTGTCAGCTCCGGGCAGAATTCTCCTTCCGGTTTTTCCTGATAAAAAGCTTCCAGTGTAGAATCCTCTGCCAGCGGATACAAAAAGTCCGCATACAGGGAAAGCCGCGTCTTCTCATTTACATGTCTGTCGTAGTCTGTCTCTGTTTCGATCAGGGAATATAATGATTTCATCATATCTGTGCTGAAAATAAGCGCACCTGTATCAATATCTACACAGTCAGATTCATTTACAGCTCCCACTTCACGCAGAACTTCTACAGATTTCTTCTGCAGACAGCACTTTACATTTCCATTCTCGCCATTCAGGTAAACTCCGTGGTTTTTGCCCGTTTCTACATGTTCCTTGAAGGAGATCGCTGCTGCGCCCACATTGTTGTAGTCGATCTGAAGCGGATTGAAAAGCAGCAGAACATCTCCAGATAACAGGACCATGCCTTCACGGATACGTGACGGCACAGAACTCATACAGATCATAAATTCATCAAACAAAGTGGAATTGCGACCATTCGGCAGTACATGCGGTACCGGTGAAAAAAGTTTGCCCAATGAGGAATACTGTGGCACCCGCTTGCTGTCTCCACCAGAATGAATGACCAGTATACGGAGACCGTCAAAGGATTCTTCCTGCTCATGCAGGTATTTCAACACTTCCAGAGTCGCTCCACCAGAACCCACACGCTTTCCATCACGATCCGGGATTGCCACAAAAGTGGTTTCCTTCGGCAGAAAGTCCCTGCGTTCCTCTATCTGCTTACGAAAGCCCTCTGCCTGCTGCTCGTTGGAGGCTGTCAGGATTACGTAGTCCCATTTCGGGAAGTTTCTGAGCTTTAATGAACGGTTGTAATCATCCCACCAATCCTTATATGCCTGTGATAAAAAAGTGAATATAAATTTCTCATATGTTTTCTTCTCCTCCATCATACACTTCTTAAAAAATCCGATGAAGTCTTTTCTAAATACAAATATCCTTTTCGCCTAGAAATACATCTCTTTAATAACATTATCATTTCTTCTGATTTTCTTTAGTCTTAACAAATCTAATAGGGCAAATTGATTTTTGCATTCGCCCAAACACTATATAATAAAATAGTTAAAAGCCCATTTCAATTAATACTAATTCTTTGTCCTATTTATTCTTTTTTGATAATGTCTAGTGCATCCTATATAATAAATTATTCCACCAACTGCACCACCAATCGTATTATAACATAAGTCTGATATCTGAAAAGTTCCAAGATGAAATAATAATTGACTAAATTCTATCATAAATGAAAATGCTCCCACTATCTTTGTTGCTTGCCAAATTACTTTTCTAAATCTAATCTTTTCTGATTCACCAAATACTTCTGCATGAAACGCCCATAATAGCAGTATAGAAAACGGAATAAATAACATAAAATTTTCTATAGACTCTGTTGTAAACTGCCCCTCTTCATATAGTCCCCAACCTCCCCATATTTTCTCAATCGGATCAAACCAAATTTCTCTATTCAAAACTGTTCTCAATAAAATCATTGCTGTATAAAAAGCCAGCAGAAATACTTTACGGAATTTTGAAGAAATCTTAAATTCTCTCCACCACGTCAAAAACATATTTCGGAGAAAATTATTTTTTTTCCAGTTATGTTCTCTTCCATAAAGGTATAAAAACATAGCCAAAAATGCAAGGAAAACAGCCGCCCAAAATGGCTGATATAATGCGGTAAATACATTATACGTTATTTTATTTAATATTTCCATTATCCTTATCTTCTATAATCCATCTTTAATCGTCTACAACATATTTATTTAAAACATTCTTTTTCAATAATTTCTATCATACTTTCAAGCCTATTACTCCATGTATGTCTTTCCATTAGTAACTCATAATTTCTATTTACAATTCTATTATATTCTTCAGGATGACTTTCATAAAAATCAATTATTGAAAAAAAGTCACTACCGTCTTTTTTTAATGTAACCATTGCGTCTTCAGGAAATAAACAGTCAAACGTATCTGGTTTAAATCCTATAATAAGAGTCTTGCATGCCATTGCTTCATAAAATCTTGCCGTAACATCTGATATTTGACCCGTGACGCTAGAATTGTCTACAATTTGAGGTGCGCACACAAAATACTTTGTTTTCCTAATATTATCTGCAAGATTCTCTGTCTTTGGATATATTATTTTTCCTTTTTCTCGTTCATACACATAATTTTCCGGTACGTCAGGCAATTTATTTTCTTTAAGATAATCCATAATCCAATTATGAATACTTATAGTCTTTCTACCCATTTGCATAAATAAATGAGTAATTTCTTTTTCCTCTTTGTCATTATAAAAATATACTTTATCCATTGATTGGGGAATCCAATAACAAGCATTATATTTAGAAGCAAAATAACAAGCAGACTGTTTATATGCAAAAAAGATAATTCTAGGATTAATTTTATCAAACATTGAAATCCAACGATCATATTGGCTTTCCCAAGTATCAAAACAATAAATTACTATCTTTTTTCCTTTTAAAGAAAGTCTTCTTAATGTCTCTAAATTTCTCTCAAGATCAAATATGCCCATTGCTATGTACATTATAATATTTGCTTGTTGTAGTTCTTTTGTGCCATACATTATATCCGGCATGCGAAACTTAAACAATTTATAAACTATTTTATTAATATGAGAGAGTCCCTTTTTTAGACAAACCATATCAATATATTTTGACTGAACAAATTCATTTTCCATTCCTAATATAGTATCATAAGACACATGATGCTTTTCTAAAACTTTTCTATCTGATAAAATTACAATTTTATAATTATTTTTATCCATGTCCATGTTATTTTCTCTTTCAATAATTTAATTGTCTATACATTTTTCAAGATTAATTTTTCTTATAAAATGTGCTGGATTTCCCGCCCATAATTCATTTTGAGGTATATTCTTAGTCACAACCGATCCTGCTGCAATAACGCTCCTTTTTCCAATAGTAACTCCTTTTAAAATAATCGAATGTGCTCCAATCCAAACCCCATCTTCAATAACAATAGGAGCCCTTTTAATAGTTGTATCTGGATTCTGAATACGTTCATAGTAGTCTATAGAATGCATATCTGAATCATAGAATTTGCAATCGCCTCCTATATTAACATTTTTTCCTATTTCTAAACTTGTTTCAATTCTAAATATGCTATTTGATATTCCAGATTTATCACCAATTGAGATTATTGCATCTTTACCTAACGCAAATGTAGTTCCAATCTGCCCCCCCCAACGGATTACTTTTTCTACATGATATAATTCTTATATCATCTCCTATACTAAATTTTTTTGCTTTACCATATATTCTAAGTTTTCCTTCTACACAACACTTTTTTCCAACTTGCACTTTTTTATAACGAAGCAACATGTAATTAAAAATTCTTGTTGGAATCATACACACGTTATCAATTACTTTCATAAATTCTTCTAACCTCCATACGATACTATTGATTTTTTTTAATATATTGAAGACTTTTTTGATATACCTCTTTCATCAACGGTTCTTTTACTAAAAATAGAATTAAAAAATAGAGGCTAAATGATAGGCATCCTTTAAATAACAAACGTAAAAAAAGATTACCAATTTTTACAAAAATCGTTGTCATTGTCATAAGAAAAAAAGCCATTGAACACGGCACTGCATATTGCAACAATACTTTAAATTTTATCTCGTTAAATAAAATTTTTTTGCAATTTCGATACAAGCATCCACATACTGCACATTCTGTAACTAATGTTGCTGCTGCTGCCCCAGCTGCCCCAAAAGGCTTTATCCAAATAACATTCAATAGCAAATTAACTGCTGTTCCCACACACATACTTTTAAAATTGTCTGTATCTTTTCCATATGGAATCAAAATTTGATTGCTAAAAACGCTAGAAAACGATCCAATCAATACACATATTGATTGAAAGAAAAACGCATATTGTGCATCTGCATATTCTTCTCCCGCAATAAAAACCATACAATCTTTAGCGTTAAATGCACAAAAAAAAGCAACCGGAAAAGCAAGTATTGCAGAAAAGCGTAACCCCTTGTCAATAAACATTCTAATACTTACTTTGTCATTTTTTTCAATACAATATGACATTCTCGGAATAAGTACAGTTGTTAATGATGCCGTTATACTGAGTAAAATCTGTTTAATGCGAACAGAAACACTATATAAACCATTTTGATAATCACCATGCATAAATCCAATCATAACGGCATCCATATTCGCATATATAGATATTGCCACTGAAGCAGCAAAAAGCGTAAAAATTGGTTTTAAATGTTGTTTTATATTGTAATTTCCATAATATTTAAATTCTATTATACGCCTTGCCCCAAATATATTTAATACATATGAACCTGTTGAAGATAAAATACTAAGTAAAGCATATATTATATAATCATTTGAAGATCTAACAAATAAAAACATTAATAAAATTGCTAAAACCTTCGATAACACAGATCTGATTGTAATATAGCTATACTCTTCTATTGCCTTATACAACCATTCCATTCCCAATGCATTCAAAAATATACTTAAACTCATCACCATAAAAAGAGTTTTTTCTGCCTTAAATTGTGGAACTATATGCAATAATATACTTAATACTATATAAGCAATTACTGTAGTAACCGCATTAATTATTAACAATTCATGAACACTCTTGCTTAATTTTTCTTTATCATCCCGACACTTTGCACACAAACGAATTCCATATGTTGGAATTCCCAATGATGCAAACATCACAAAATATGAAATAACAGATGTGGCAAAAGCAACTTTTCCATTTCCCACCGCACCTAAAACTCGTGATATATATGGAAATGATATTAGCGGAAAAATAAACTGTGATGCAGTAAGAAACATATTCATTATTGTATTTTTAGCTATCGATTTTTCTTTTTTCAAAATAATTCACCCTATCTCTTGCACACCATAAATCATTATCTATTCTTATCCGTCGATGTTGTTATAAGTGTAGCTAATATTCCCATAAATAACATTCCACCAAAAAACCAGTTTGCCTCCGTATACATGTCAATAATCAATGCTATCAAAAACATGAAATAATTAGATATGGATGATTTTCTCATCATTTGTATTGATTTTTTTAAATAACTTCCAAAAAATGATATCAACCATACTATACCACTTAATCCAAAAATATATAAAAAATCAAAAAATCCATTATCACCAATAAAAATATTTTGTTCTGTTCCATTAACCATATATGAATTAATTGTACCAAATTCTCTCATAGCCGCTGTACAATTTTCATGCGGATATCCCAAACCGAATACTGGACTTTTAAAGAAAGATGTAATATGTCTAAGCCGCCCAATCTGTCTTATACTATTGCTATCTACAGAACTAGAACTATTTAAGCCTCCAAAAAGAATATTAACAAAATCACGCCCCATTGAAGTATATGTACAAATTAGTACAGCTACTAAAACAGCCCCAATAATATATATTATCTTTTTTAATCCCATTCTCTTAGTAAATATCAAGCCTAGCATAATTGCAGCTATACATGATAATGTGGTCATTCTCATTTTTCCAACTTGCATTATCAAAAAAAGAACTATTATTATATCATAGTAATTACTATTTCTTTTTTTTCCAACATATATATTCGAAAACGCATTACAAATCAAAAACACAGGCATTGTCATATTAAAATAAAATCTAGCAGAACCATACCTCTCATATGTAGCTGCACTAATATTTAATATGCTAATCCCAACAATTGTATATAATAAATAATGTAATACATATAATGTTACAGCAATTCGAATGGTAATTATAACTGACTCAAATAATTTATCACTGTTTATTTTTTTTTGCTGAATAAGTAATAATAACGGTAAACATATTGCATATTGTATGTACATATGTCGCATTACAATAATACCAGAAAAAAAAGACTGTCCAAATAATATATAAGCAGAAATTGATGAGGTTATCGTAATTCCACAGAAAAGCAAAAATTGTTTATTCAGTATTTTCTTGCTACATTTCTTTGTATTACTAAAAACAAATACTAAAAATAATATAACTAGTATATTAGTTACATCATCAGATTTAAGTGGCACTGGAATTATATACTTTAACCATGTTGCCCATGCCAATATTAATGAAAATAAAAGCAAATATATATTTTTATTGATTCTTATCTTCACATCATTTCCCCTTATCATATAAAAATAGTCCGTTAAATTTTAGAAATAATGGTTTGTATTAATTGTAAAATCTGGAGCACAAGTTATTTTTTCTGGATTAGTATTGAGATATGCTGCCCACCATCCAAATGAACTATTGGTTATAATTTGATGTTTACAATGTGACATTAACTGCATATCTCTATAACTTTCCGCGCCTTTGTTCCAATCTGTAAAATACACTTTATCTCTTTTAAAATTTAATCCAAATATTCTCGCATTATTTTTACACCATTCCACGCTACCTGGATCACAAAAAAAGATAAAAACAGGGTTGGTAACATTTTTTTTAATATATTTTACAGCTCGCTTAAAATAGCCATATTTATAACAATCCGAATTATATCCCAGCATATCACCTCGACGAGCATGAATCGCTACCGAATTAGTAACCTGAATTAATTCAAGCATTTTTAAATTCTTTTCATCCGTAATTTGTGGAAAAATAAAACTTTCCCTTATTTCTTTCTCAATGTTCTCAATTCCATTTCCAATAAATTTAAATGCTAAACGTTGCCCTGTAAAAATAGATTTTTGAGTTTTTATAAAAACGAGAGGTTGACTATTAACTTCTTTTAAAATTTTTTTCTTATTCTTTTTTCGTAAAAATTTTTTTAACCAATATCCTCCCCATGTATGACCAAGGCGACTTTTTATTGTCGAAGATTCTCTTGTCATTAGTGTCGCACTACTAGCTTCAAAATTTCCTCTAAAATTTTCAACAGTAATTCCCTGTTCCTTTAGTGCAGCTGTAATATAAACAGGATAATTCCAATTTTTCTTCCAGAATTGACTCTGACGAACTGAACTTAGATAATCTTCCCATTGTTTGTCCGTCATTATCTCCTTAATATTAGGGGCTACTATTCCAAATATCCGATTTAATTCATATCCATTCCACTGACAAATTGTATCATTACATTCAGGAATATCATATATACTAGTTTCTATAAAAATATCATCTTTAGGATTACTCTTTTTTAATGCTAAAAATTCACAATAGCTAAGCATTTGATTGCCTAATCCTGACTCTATATGTACTATTTTCATTCAACCAACTCTCCATATATATTGTGCATTTGATTTACCGTATTAATTATAGAAAATTTTTTTGCTGTTTTTTTAGCACTAAAACTCATATCTTCCAACAATCCCTGACAATAATAATTATAAATTTTCTCTATAGCTTTAACAATTCCTTCAGTATCACTTTCCATTGTTAAAACACCATTTTTACCATTAATAATTTCCGGTATCCCTCCGACATTATTTGCTATACATGGTAATCCATATGATAATGCTTCAACAATTGAAATTCCAAACACTTCTTGCCATACAGACGGATATACAAACACATTGGCCCATTCATAATATTCTTGTTTTTCTCTTACCGCTCCAACCAATGTTACAAAATCATCTACATGTTCATCAATTGCCAATTGAGACAATTTTTTTCTTTCAGGACCATCTCCTAAAATTTTAATCTCTAAAGGAATTTTATCTTTTAATTTAGAGGCTGCCTTGATTAATAAATGTACTCCCTTTATTTCCGCTAGTCTTCCAATAAATAGTATATTTAATTTACCTTCGAACACGGGAATATTCTTACCACCTTGGCTTATTAACTTTTCACTAATTCCATTATATACAACCTCCGTCTTTTCTGCCTTTATTTTAAACGCATTAAAAAAGGAGTTTCTGCCTGCTTCAGAAACATACACAATTCTATCACTATATTTCATTGAATTTTCTAATAAGCATTTACGCAAAAAATTTTTCCATTTACTATTATAAGTGTAATAAGTACTTTTCTCAAAACAGTCATGTTCCATTAGCACAAATCTACTTTTATGATTAAAAAACATTAAAAAGTCATAAAAGAAATTCATTCCCATTGAGCCATGATGCAAAACAATAATATCATACTGATATGATATAGAAAGCAATTTTCTCATCCTAGGCATAATACGTAGCATTGACAAATCAATAACATCTAAGCCTTGTGATTTCATTTCATCAAAAATCACACCTTTATCAAATAAAAATATAAAAGTATGTTTATCCTCACTATATGTTCCAATATCTTTGCACAATACCTCTATTCCACCAATTCCACCACTAGCAAGCAAATTTAATATTTTCATAAGTTCTATCTCTCTATTCTTTTTAGTACCTATATAATAAAAACTTTTACAAATTTTATCAAATTCATCTACAGTTTATAAACTGTTTTAGATATCGATATCTGCTATATTTATTAACCCTATTTTTGTTCACACATTAATTTTTTGATACAGTTCATAAAGCCTATCAATATTTCTCTCAGCGTTAAATTTATCTTCTATCCTTTTCCTCGCAGATCTGCCCAATTCTTTTTTTGCTTTCTCGTTATTTAAAACATAAACTAATGCTCTTTCCAATTCATTTAAACATCCTGCTTCGATTCGATAACCATTAATCCCCTGTTCAATAATTTGAGGAATACCACCTGCATTTGTTGAAATTACTGCCAAACCATATGCCATTGATTCCAATACTGACATCGGCATTCCCTCATGATAGGATGGTAAGACAAAGGTACTACATTTCTTCAAATATACTTCTTTTTCCTCATTTCTTACCCACCCCAAAAGTTTCACATGCTCTTGCAAACCATTTTCATTAATTATTTTCTGACTGTAATCAATATCTCCATCTCCACCTAAATAAAAATGAGCACTTGGAACTTTCTCTAATACACTAGGAATTACTTTCAAAAGATCATAAGACCCTTTTCTCTTGCCAAGGCGTCCCAAAAAAAGTACATTTTTATCGCTATAATCTTCTTTGTAATATAGTGGAATAATTACACCATTATACAAAATCATTATCTTACTTGAATCACAAATATTATTACCAAAAAACTCCGCCCATTCTTCAGATAACACAATTACAGTATCCGCCATTGCAAAAATATTTTTAATTTGTTTCCGTTTTTTATCATCAGACTGTTTAAAAAAGAACTCATCAAAATCAGCTGAATGTTGATGAATTATTATTTTTTTACCAGCTTGCTTTGCTTTTTTAATAAAAACACTTTTTCTCGTATAACTCGCCTGAGCTGCCATATGAACATGTACAATGTCATAATCTTTTACGCACTTTATAAACTCTATATATGATTTTAAAGCAATCACTAGTTTTTTTAATTTATTTCCATCTTTCATAGTCGAAATATAACGAAGTTCTACTTTCTTATCTAGCCCCAGTTCATAATACGAGTTCACTACAGTAGAAATTCCCCCCATTACATCACGTCCTGGTCCTATCATGAGAACTTTGGGAACTCTTTTATTTTTTTTCATAATTTCTCTCATTTTTTCTTCAACTTATATTCTGCTGAATAATACAAATATTTAAATCCACCAAGAATATATCTTCTCCACAACCGCTTAGGCTCTTTGGAAAGTCTAAACAACCATTCCAGGCTAGCCTTTTCCATCCATTTTGGAGCCTTATCTAATGTTCCTGCAAAGAAATTAAATCCTGCTCCAACGCCAAACATAACAGTATTATGTATCTTCTCCTGATGCTTCCACATCCACATTTCCTGTTTTGGAGCGCCGATTCCTACCCAAAGAAAATCTGGTTTTAATTCATTTATCTCATCACAAATTTTTTTATCTTCCTCTTCTGTCAATGCTCTAAATGGCGGAGAATACATTCCAACAATCTGCAGTCTTGGATAGGCTTCTTTCAGGCGTATTCCAAGCTTTTCAATCGTCTCAGGCGTGCTGCCATAAAAATAGTGCCGATATCCTCTTTTTTCCGAAAGTTTAAAGATCGCAGGCATCAGGTCCGGCCCCGGTACTCTTCCTGCCTGTGTATATCCTCTTAATTTCTGTACAATCGAGAGGGGTTTTCCATCCGGCATATTTAAAATGCTTCCGTTTTGAACCTTCCGATATTCTTCGTCCCGGTATGCGGTCACGGTAGTATGCACATTTGAAATACAGATGTACTCCCCTCTCATCTGCTCTAAATATTTGTCGATATATCCTACTGCCTCATCAATATTTGTTACATTGATGTTTGTCTTCAGAATCTCTGTGTAAGGTAAACGTTCCATCTGATTCTCTTTCTCTCTTTTCAGAGTCTTTATATTCCATCCCCTCTTTAAGCCAGCATGACCACATGCGCAGTCTGTCAGCATTTTATTAGTAAATTATACCCCTTTCGGGGAGAATTAACAATCGTTTCCTGCTTTTTCTATGATTAACAAATAGCAGGCCAAAAAACAGAACAGTTGAAATTACACTCACA
>OLNW01000883.1_pt1 | contig 32829 bp, 30 predicted proteins | sample 1672121 | NCBI WGS metagenome assembly OLNW01 (sample SAMEA3136648, study PRJEB25190) | human gut metagenome
GGAAAAGTTACTATTTCGCCCGAGCCAGTGGACATTACTCAATTGACAGATAACGTCCAGGCGATTATGAATGGACTTCTTTATAATCGAGATCTTAAGTTTGAAGTACATCGAGAAATCCCAAAGAACCCATATGTCCTTGCGGATGTTGTGCGTATCCGAGAAGTTTTGGTGAATCTTCTTGGCAATGCTGTGAAATTCACAAAGGACGGCGGAAAGATTACTTTGGATATCAGCAGTTACCCAGGAGCGGATGAGAAACATATCATAACTCGTTATGTTGTTCGAGATAACGGTATTGGCATGAGCGAAGAGTTCCAGAAAAAATTATTCGATCCGTTTTCACAAGAAGATGATGCGAATGCCAGAACCCAATATAAGGGAACCGGTCTTGGTATGGCCATCACAAAAAAATATGTGGATATGATGGGCGGTTCGATTGCTGTTGAGAGCAAAAAAGGTGTAGGTTCTACATTCACAGTGGAGATCCCACTGGAGTTGACAGAACAGGTTATTCCATCCGAACAAAAACAACATCTCCATAGAGATTTGACGGGTATTCATGTTCTTATGGCTGAGGATAATGATCTAAATGCTGAACTTGCTACGATAATACTGGAAGATGCTGGTATGACCGTAACACGCGCATCAGACGGAAAAGAAGTTGTGAATTTGTTTGAAAATCATCCACGAGGCACATACGATTTTATTTTGATGGATATTATGATGCCAAACATGGATGGACACCAAGCAGCAAAAGCCATTCGAGCCTTGGGTATAGAGCGGTCCGATGCAGTTACGATTCCAATTATAGCTTTGTCTGCAAATGCTTTTATAGATGATATTCAGGAATCCCTGGATTCAGGCATGAATGACCATATTTCCAAGCCGATTAACATAGAGGAATTAATCGATACGATCACGAAATACGTTAAACACGATTAGGAAAACAAAGTCGATAGGGGCTATGGGAGCCAGCAAACGGATCCGTCCGAACTGCGGACGCAAAATGAAATAGCAGTTCATTAAGAAAAACGGGATTTCAAAATTAGCGACGTTCTCATAACCGCTTGGTCGCGGGTTCAAGTTCTGCCTGGCCCACCATCACCCTATGAAAAAAGACACCTCGCCATGAGGTGTCTTTTTTCATCTTCCGAACACCCATCCCGATCCCACGGCAATGCCGCTCAGGGAAGGTGCCGTTCCACAAAATTGCCGATGTCGGCAAAGACTTCGGCCCGGTTCGTCTCCACCAGAAGCTCGTGCCGGGCACCGGGGTAGAACTTGACCTGCACGTCCCGCATCCCGGCATCCTCCATGCTCTGCACGGCCCGCCGGACGCCCGCACTACGCTCGCCCACCGGGTCGGCATCACCGGCCAGGAAGAGCACCGGCAGGTCTTTCGGCATCCGGGCCAGAAAGGCCGGGTCGTACAGCCGCAGAATGCCCGTGAACATGCTGTAATAGGCATTCAGCGTAAACGTGAAGGTGCACCGCTCATCGGCGAGGTACTTGTCCACCTCGGCAGGGTCGCGGTTGAGCCAGTCGTGGGTAGTGCGGCCCTCCAACCCCTTGTTGTAGCCCAGGAACGAAAGCTCCGCCACCAGTCGGCTGCGATGCTGCCAGCCGAAAAAGACCGCCAGCACCCGGCAGACCGTGCGGGCAAACGCGACCAGCGCTTTCGGCTGGAAACCGGTCCCCAGGATGATGGCACCGTCCAGCTCACTGCCCCACTCGCACAGATACTGCCGTGCATAGAACGAGCCCATGCTGTGGCCCAGCAGGAAATACGGCACGCCGGGGTAGAGCTGTTTCGTCAAGACGGTCATGGCGTGGAGGTCATCCAGCACTGCCCGGTTGCCGTCCGGCTCGGCAAAATAGCCGTAGTCGGCCCTGGTCCGGATGGACCCGCCATGGCCCAGATGGTCGTTTCCGGTCACGAGGATGCCCCGTGCAGCGAGGTACTCGGCCAGCGGCTTGTAGCGGTCGATGAACTCCACCATCCCGTGCGAGAGCTGCACGATGGCGCGCACTTCGCCCTCCGGCACACAGCGGAACGCATGAAGCATCCGCCCCGGTGCGCTCGACGGCAGCGTAAAATCGATCATCTGGCTCATAGCGTCTTCTCCTTTTTGCGGCCCGTGCTCAGAGGGCGCCGATCTTCTTCCGGCAGGCCGAGCAGATGCAGTAGCCTGCAAACTGCGCGGCCTGCTCATCGACGGTCCCACAGAAGTCACAGCTTCCCTTCGGGCGGTACTTTTTGAGGACGATGGCGTCTCCGTCAACGAAGATTTCGAGCTTTGCATCCGTTTCCAGCTTCATGCTGGTGCGCAGCTCCTTGGGCAGAACGATCCGCCCCAGCGCATCGATCCCGCGAACGATTCCTGTACTTTTCATTTTGTGCTTCTCCTTTGCCTAATTCACACTGCTTCTCGTATTTTCCTCATTTTTCCGGGCCACGCTGCCCGGCCACAAATCCGGTGATAGGAAAATTGTTCCAGTGCTTCATTAGTATACAAAATAGTTCCTGCTTCGTCAACGCCTGCGGTCCGTTTCGACAAAAACTTCCCGGATGTTTTTGGAATGGGCACAAAAACGCCCGAAGGCAGTCCGCCTCCGGGCGAGAAGTTCCGGTTCTTGGGATTTTTTAAGATTTTTTGCTGCTCGTCCCACGCTTCGAGCCGTTCCGTCCCGGCACCAGAAACAGGGCATCTTCGTCCGGGATGGGGCACGTTTTGCCGCCGCAGCAGGCAGAGAGCGACACGGCGACCAGGGACACCTTCTCCGTATCCGACAGGTGCCCGTAGACCCAGATCTCCGCCGAGGCCCCCGGCTTCAGCACGGTGCTCCGGGCCGACGTGACGACGTAGCATGGATATTCGTCCGTCTGCGCTCCGTTCGTCAGATAACAGAGCGAACCGATCCAGCGGCTCTTTGTGCCGCTCTGGTAGAGCCGGTCTTCCCGGAACGTCCCATCCGCAGCGTCCGTAAACTGTGCGGCGGTATTTTCCAGGTCCAGCGTCTCCTTTGTGTGGTTCTTCACCCGGAAGTGCACACAGAAACCGGACGGCGTCAGGGTCTGCCCCAGCACGGCAAACTCCGGGAACGCCGCGGACGTATCCGGCTCCTGCACTTCCGACGAAGCAGGCGTCCCGGACGCTGCCGGTGTTTCCGGGGCCGACGGTGCGCTGGATGCAGGCGGCGAGGCCGGTGGCTCGGATGCAGCGGGGTGTTTGGACCCAGCTGACGTCTCCGGCTGCGAGGACGGTTCGGGCCCGGCCGGGCTGCCCGGCGATGCCGTGGGCGGCGAAGCTGCGGGCGGCTCCGAGACGGCAGGGCGTTCTGACGCGGCCGGGCGCTCAGAGCTGGCCGGTGGCTCCGGCTTTGCGGACGGTGCCGAAGCAGCGGTACTGTCCGACGGCGCAGCCGACTCCGCAGGGGCCTGCGGCTTCTTCTTCGGCGTCAGGCTGCCGATGGCCTGCTCCTTCCACAGAAAATCCGCCCGTGTCCAGCTGCCTTCGCTGGCCGGGAGGAATACATACCCATACGCCACCGCGCTCTGCCCCGGCTGCAGGGCTTCGGCTGCGCTTTCAAGGGCTGCAATGACCGGCTTTTTCACCACGGTCTCCTGCGTCGTCCGGAGCACCGCCGTCAGATGTTCTGCGGCCTTGCCCGCAGCGACCCGGTCCGCAGACATGCCGTCCACTGCGTTGTCCACCGTCACGTTCCCAAGCGATGCGCTGGTGTTGGACGCATGGACGACCTGTTCCGTCGTATTTTCCACGCGGACTTTGACCACGATGAGGGTGCCCTCCTGCCCGGAGCAGACCGCCGATACGCTGGTGTAGTCCATCGGCTCACAGCGGAGAAAGTCTTCCACTTCCGGTTCCTGCGGTGATTGAGCTTCCGACTCAGACACGGCCGTCGAACTGGACACCGATTCCGGTTCCGAAGGCGCGGATGCCGCCGGAGAAGAAGCCGTGTCCTCGTCCGTTCTGCCCGCCGCCGGAGCAGACGCGGGCGGTTCCGGTGCAGCTGCCCCGCCTCCGCCGCAGCCGGTCAGCAGCAGAACGGCCAGACAGAGCAGCACCGCAAGCGCCCTGCTCTTTTGCCGCACTGCATCGAACGATTTTTGTATCATCGTTTCTACCTCCGTCCGAATGTGTTGAAATGTGTCGTTTTTATTTGACCGTTTTCTGCGCCGTTTGTCAATCGTTTCGGCAGCGTTTCGCTCCAAAGTTTTTCTCCGAAAATTGGGCAGATTCGACGATTTTGATCGTTTTCGGGAGAGAACGCCCCCTTCCGGCCGTTCTTCGCGTCTCCTCGTTGACAAAATCGCGCTGAACAGTTAAACTAAAGGGTAGCAATTCACAAATTTATTTGCCGATATAGATAAGGAGCGTTTTTTATGCCGAGCAATAAAGTCCGCACCCGTTTTGCCCCCTCGCCCACCGGCTATATGCACGTTGGCAACCTGCGCACCGCGCTGTACACCTACCTGATGGCCAAGCACGAGGACGGCACCTTCATCCTCCGCATCGAGGACACGGACCAGGGCCGCTATGTGGAAGGCGCGGTGGACGTCATTTACAACACCCTGCGCGAGGCCGGGCTGAACTGGGACGAAGGCCCGGACATCGGCGGCCCGGTCGGCCCCTATGTCCAGAGTGAGCGAATGGGGATGTTCAAACAGTATGCCGAACAGCTGGTCGCCGAGGGCAAGGCATATTACTGCTTCTGCACCGAGGAGCGACTGGAAGCGCTGCACGCCGAGCAGCGCGCCAACGGCGAGATGACTCACTACGACGGCTGCTGCCGCGACCTGCCCGAAGAGGAGGTCCAGAAGCGTCTGGCCGCCGGAGAACCGTACGTCATCCGCCAGAAGATTCCCCGCACCGGCATCACCGGCTTCGACGATGTGGTCTACGGCCACATTGAAGTCGAGAACAGCGAGATGGACGACCAGATCCTCATCAAGACCGACGGAATGCCCACCTACAACTTCGCCAACGTCGTGGACGACCACCTGATGGGCATCACCCATGTCATCCGCGGCAGCGAGTACCTGTCTTCCACCCCCAAATACAACCTGCTGTATCAGGCATTCGGCTGGGAGATCCCCACCTATATCCACTGCCCGCCGGTCATGAAGGACGCCCAGAACAAGCTGTCCAAGCGCAACGGCGATGCAAGCTATCAGGACCTGCGCGCCAAGGGCTATCTGAGCGCTGCCATCCTGAACTATATCTGCCTGCTGGGCTGGAGCCCCAGAGGCGAATACGCCGAGCAGGAGATCTTCTCCCTCGACGAGCTGCGCAAGGTCTGGAGCCCGGACGGCATCTCCAAGTCTCCGGCCATCTTCGACCCGCTCAAGCTGCGGGCCATCAACGCGGAGTATATCCGCCGCCTGAGCCCGGACGCATTCCTGGCTGCGGCGGAGCCCTGGATCGACCAGGCCGTCCACACCCCCATTGACAAGAAGCTGCTCTGCGCCAACCTGCAGCCCCGCTGCGAGGTGCTGGGCGAGATCCCCGCGCAGCTGGACTTCTTCGATGCGATGCCGGAGTACGACGTGAGCCTGTACACCAACAAGAAGCAGAAGACCACCCCGGAGTCCGCAAAGGAAGCGCTGGAAGCACTGCTGCCCGTGCTGAGTGATGCAGCTCTGGACTTCTCCGACCGCGACGCCGTCTTTGATGCCTGCAAGGCCAAGGCCGAAGAGCTGGGCAAGAAGAACGGCTGGCTGCTCTACCCGCTGGGCATCGCCCTGTCCGGCAGGCAGCGCACCCCCGGCGGCGGCACCGACCTCGCCTGCATGATGGGCCGCGAGACGACCCTTGCCCGCGTGAAAGCCGCCATCGAGAAGCTGAACGGCTGAATCTTCTAAAATTTCCAAAAAGCTCTGCGGTTTTTGTACGCCGCAGGGCTTTTTTCTTGGTTTTAGCAAAAGGATGCCGCTTCGCTTCACCCTCCCAAAAACCGCCCGGCGGCCGCGCTACAGTATATGCACAAGGCGCGGGAAACAGAACAACACAAACGATCCCCGCCGGAAAGCGGGGATTTTTTATGCACGATCTTCTCAGGCAGGATACCCTCCATCCCTTTGCGGCGGCGCTGCTGCCGCGTGCAGCCGTCCGCCCGGCTCTGCGGCAGGGTTCGGCTTTTCTGGCCGGGCTGCTCGGCGGCTGGGCGGTGCTGTATGGGGCACTCATCCCCTTCGGGCTGGGGCTGACGCTCGGCTTTGCGGAGGACTGCTTCGCCGCCTGTGCGGCCGGGGCAGTGCTGGGGCTGCTGCTCCATGGGTTCGGGGCGCTGTCGCTGGACAGCATCTGTCTGCTCTGCGCCATCGGGGCCGCTGTGGCGGCACGGTGGCTCTGGCCGGGCCGGTTCCGGCCCGCCCTGCTGGCGGGCTGCGGAGCCCTGGGGCTGGGGGGCGTCTGCTTTGCCTTCGGCCCCACCGGCGGCGGGGTAGACCTGCTGCTCACCTGCGGGGCGGACGCCCTGCTGGCGGGAGCGCTGGGTTTTGCCCTGCGGCGGTTCCCGCCCGAAACGCCCGGCGCGGGGATGCTGCTCGTCGGGGCCGCTGCCGCTGCGGCCCTGGGCGAGGTCGCACTGGGGCCGGTCTGCCTTGGCGTCGTGTTCTGCGCGGCGCTGGAAGCCGCCCTCTGCTGCCGGGGCCAGGGGAAAGCCGCCCTTGCCTGCTGTGCCGTGCTGGGTGCAGCCCTCTGCGGGGCAGATGCCTCCCTCGGCCCGGCGGCGGCCGGGCTCTCCTGCGCCAGTGCAGCGGCTGCTCTGCTGGCCCCCGGACGCCGGGTGGAAGCCTTTGCCGCCTATGCAGGCGGCTGCGTGACAGGGGTGCTCTGCGTCCAGCCGCCCGGCAGTGCCTTTGGCTTTGCCTTCAGCGCCGGGGCGGGGCTGGGGCTGGCCGCGCTGCTGCCCGGCGGCTGGCTGGCCCCGGTGCCCGCAGACGAACCGGACGCACCGGAGGAGCGGCCCCGTTTTTCGGCCGCGGCCACCCGGCTGGAAGCGGTGGCCGAAAGCCTGTCCTCCCTCGCAGAGACCGTCAACGAGGTCTACGATGCCCTGCCCCACCGGTGCGAGACCTTCCGCTGGGTCATCGACAACGCCCATGATGCGCTCTGCTTCAACTGCGGGCGGCGGGAGAGCTGCTGGAAGCAGGAATACACCGCAACGCTGGACGGCATGAACGCCCTGCGGCCCATTCTGGAACGGAACGGCCATCTGGAGACCGGCGATCTCCCAGCCCAGCTGGGGCGCTGCATCCACCCGGCGGCGCTCTGCGCAGCGGTAAACAAATCCTTCGCGCTCTACCGCAGCCGGAAGGAGACCCGCGTCCACGCCGAGGCCATGCGCACAGCCCTGACTGAGCAGTACAGCGCCGTGGCCGACGCGCTGGGGGTGCTGAGCGAACAGCTGGGCCGCCCCGGCACACCGGAGCCCTATAAATCCGGGCGGGTGGCCGACTTTTTTGCCAGCCTCGGCACGCCGCCGCTGGAATCTTCCGTCACGCTGGACGACCTGGGCCGGACGCGGGCCGCTGTCACCCTGCCCCGCACCCGGTTCTCTGCCCCGGAGCTGTCCGCACTGGCACAGGAGGTCGGGCGGCTCTGCCGCCGCACCTTCGACCCGCCCCAGGTGCTCTCCTGCAAGGGGATGACGACCCTGCTCTTCTGCGAAAAGCCCGCTCTGCGGGCCGTCTTCGGGTCCGCCGGGAGTGCCGCGCGGGGCAGCATCTCCGGCGATGCAGTCCAGCAGTTCTGCAGCCCCACCGCTGCGCAGATGATCCTCTGCGACGGCATGGGCACCGGACGCCCGGCCGCTGTAGACGGCAACCTGGCCGCAGAATTGACGGCCCGTCTGCTCAAGGCAGGCTTCACCGCCGAGCTGGCCGCACGGCTGGTCAATGTGGCACTGGCCCTCAAGAGCGATGAGGAGAGCGGCGCGACCCTCGACCTCATCAGCGTGGACCTCTATACCGGCACGGCCCGGCTGTTCAAGGCCGGGGCCGCACCGGGTTTTCTGGTCCACGGCGGGCGGGCACGGCCTGTGGGGGATGCCAGCCTGCCCATCGGCATCCTGGGCGGGGTGAACGGACAGAGCCGGGTGGTGCATCTGGCGGCGGGCGATTACGCCGTGCTGGTGTCGGACGGCCTGCTCGTGGACGGCACCGGCTGGGTGCTCAAGCAGCTGGAGCTCTCTGCTGCCGCAGCCGACCCGCCCGAAGTGCTGGCCAAAACGCTGGTGGAAACGGCCCGCGCCCGCGCCGAGGCGACCGGCCGACCCGACGATATCACCGCAGCCGTGCTCCGGCTGGAAGCCTGCGGGCGTTGATTTATTCACAAATAGGGACTATAATAACACTATCTTTTTTGTAGGAGGTCCCTTTCTATGTTGCACCTTACCGTTGCGCAGGACGGAAGCGGCGATTACGCTTCGGTGTCCGAGGCTGTGCTGGCCGTACCTTATGAACTGGAAGCCGAGATCGTCATCGGGCCCGGCGTCTACCGGGAAAAGCTGGTCTGCGAAAAACGCTGCATCACCCTGCGGGGTGCCGGTGCCGACCAGACCATCCTCGTCTGGGCCGACGGCGGCAAACTGCCCCACCCGGACGGACGTCCCACCCACACCTTCCGCAGCTACACGGCCTTCTTCAGCGGGGAGAGCCTCACCGTGGAAGACCTGACCATCGCCAACGATGCCGGGCCGGGCAGTCTGGTGGGGCAGGCCATCGCAGCCTATGTGGATAGCGCGCGGGCCGTGTTCCGCCGGGTGAAGCTGCTGGGCAATCAGGACACCCTGTTCTGCGCCCCGCTGCCCGAAAAGGAGCGGGAGAAGGACGGTTTCCTCGGCCCCCGCACCTTTGCGCCCCGGCGGGCCTCCGCGCAATATTACCAGAACTGTGAGATCGCGGGCGACATCGACTTCATCTTCGGCGGGGCAGACGCCCTGTTCGAGCAGTGCACTCTGCGCACCGTGAACAACCACATCCCCCGCAGCTTCGTCACGGCACCGTCCGGCCCGGCGGACGGGCTGGGCTTTGTCTTCTGGGATTGCGATCTCGTCTCGGACTGCCCGGCCGGGACGGTTTATCTGGGCCGGCCCTGGCGTCCCACCGGCAAGACCACCGTGCTGGACTGCCGCCTCGGTGCCCACATTGCCCCCGACGGCTTCTCGCCCTGGAACGACCGCACCGACACCGGCCTTGCCTCCTTTGCGGAGAAGGGCAGTTCCGGCGCAGGGGCTGCGCCCCGCCCGGCCTGGGTGAACGAGCCTTCCGCTGCCGATGCGGCCGCGCTGCTGGCCCGTGCCCGGAAGCGCTGCCGCCCGGAAGTTTAAGAAAAAGGAACGTCACGATGAAAAAGCTCCCCAACGCCGTCAAATGGCTCATCATTCTGGCCGTGCTGGCCCTCATGGGCTGGATGCTGGTCCAGGTCAACGACCGCGCCTCCCGTGTCAAGATGCCCGACCCGGACAACAGCCTGGGCATCTACCGTTCCGCCGACTCGTAACAAAAAAATCCTGCGTTTTTGCGCAGGATTTTTTTGTTATTCTGAAGTCATGATGAACCAGAACGTCGTTCCTTTGCCCACGGTGCTCTGCACACCGAAGCGGAAGCCGTGCTGCTGGAAAATGGCTTTTGTGATGGACAGGCCCAGGCCCGTGCCCTGCTTGCCCGCATCGGAGCGGGAGCGGTAGTAGCGGTCAAAGATATAGGGCAGGTCCTCGGCGGCGATGCCGGGGCCGTGATCCTCGACCTCGACCCGGACGCCCTCGGCAGATGGTGCGGCCCGCAGCACGAAGATGCCGTCCGCTCCCATGTGGTGCATCGCGTTGCCCAGCAGGTTGTGCAGCGCCCGCTGCATCATGTTGGGGTCTGCGTAGACGGGCAGTTCCTCGTCCGGCAGTTCCAGTTTCAGCTGCCAGCCGTTCTGGGCACAGACGGCATCGTACCGTTCGCTGACCTCGTCGCAGAGCTGGCCCATATCGAAATGGACTTTCTCGCATTTTTCCGCGCCGCTCGTCACCTTGCTCAGTTCCATGACGCTGGAGACCAGAGCCGTCAGCCGGTCGGCCTCGTCCACGATGATGTTCATCTGCTCGTCGCGGTGGGCCTTGTCGTCGCCGGTGATGTCGCGCACCGTCTCGGCGTAGCCCTTGATGAGGGTGAGCGGAGTGCGCAGGTCGTGGGAGACATTGGCCAGCAGGTCCCGCTGCATCTGGGAAGCCCGCTGGACTTCCTTCGCCATGTGGTTGAAATCCTCGGCCAGGTCGCCAAGTTCATCGTTCCGGCCCGTTTCCACATGGACGGCATAATCGCCCTGGGCCACCTGCCGCGCCGCACCGGAGAGCTGACGCAGCGGCTTTGTGAACCACTCGCTGAACATCCACGCCGCGCTCATCGAGAAGGCAAAGATGAGCGCCGCCGCCAGCGGCAGCACGGTGCTCATCACCTCGCCCGCCTCGGACACGTGCATCAGGGTGGTGCTCACCAGCACCGTATAGGCCCCATCGGCGGTCATCCGGCCCACGACCAGCTGATTGTAGGCCGACGGCTTGGCCGCCGGGAGCACACGGGCGAAGGCCCCGTTCTCGCGGCAGTACTGCCGCACCTGCCGGGCGGTGGAATAAGCGATGTCATCATCCAGCGTATCGGGGAACGACTTCTGGTGCAGGCTGCAATAGGAGAGGTTCTCGTATTTTTTGATGGTGCGGAGCGTTGCGTCCGAAATGTCCACGCAAAAACTGCTCAGTTCCCCGTTGGAATAGATGTCGCTGCCCAGCTGGCTGAAGAAGTCGTCGTTCGTCACCTTGATGCCGCCGAACGCCCAGTACGAAAGGATCTCCCCCTTTGCGATGGCGTCGTCCATCTCGGCCACGATCATCTCGGCCTCTGCCGTCAGCTGCTTCTGGATGTGTTTGGTGTACAGCGGCTCCAGCAGCTGGGTGCTCAGGAACCAGAACAACCCCAGCAGCAGCAGGCAGATCAGGCACAAGAACCACATCATCTGCCCGCGGATGCCGATGGAACGCCGCTTTTTTCCCAGTTGCCGCATCAACTGCGCTCCTCCGTTTTATCGTGCCGCATCGGGGTCGAACTTGTAGCCGATGCCCCAGACCGTGGCGATGTAGCCCCGGCACTTGCCCAGGTGGCCGCGCAGCATCTTGACGTGGGTGTCCACGGTGCGATCCTCGCCGAAGTAATCGTAGTTCCACACCTTCTGCAAGATCTTTTCGCGGCTGAGGGCGATGCCCTTGTTCGATGCCAGGAAGACCAGCAGGTCGAACTCCTTGGGCGTCAGGCTCACTTCTTCGCCCGCTACGCGGACGGTGTGGCTGGCCGTGTCGATGGTCAGGTCGCCGAAGGTCATGGTGCCGTCGGAAGCCTCGCTCCGGGGCATGGTGCGGTTGAGCACGGCCCGGACGCGGGCCACCAGCTCGCGCGGGGAGAAGGGCTTGACCACATAGTCGTCCGCGCCGCCCTCCAGGCCCGCCAGTTTATCGTATTCCTCGCCGCGTGCGGTCAGGATGATGACCGGCGTGTTGATGTGGCGGGTGCGCATCTCCCGCAGGCAGGTCATGCCGTCCATGAACGGCATCATCACATCCAGGATCACCAGATCGTATCCGCCGCCGCTCAGCAGCGAAAGCGCCGCCGAGCCGTCGCCTGCCTCCTCGCAGACATAGCCCGCATATTGCAGATGCTCCCGGATCAGTTCCCGGATGCGGGGTTCATCATCAACGATCAGAATTTTTGCCATCTATGGCTCCCTCCTCACTCAAAAGTGTCTGATATTCTGAGGTTATCATACCGCGAAGTTTGGAAATTTCTGTGAAGTTTGGGTGAATGCTTTGGAAAACCCGAACACATTCAGTATACCACACCTGACCGGTGCAATCCAAACGAATTTCCGTCCCTGCCGCGAAAACGCGCAGATCGTTCGTTTTTTCGTCCGGATTTCTTGACAAGGCGGGCCGCACCCTTTATAGTAAAAAATAGAATGAAAAATGTATGCCTTTCCGGAGGCGTTGGAGTTTCTATGAAATTTAAGAACCTTTCCCGCGTGGAGCGGAACATGCTCACCGGCCTGTTCTGCCAGTTTGTGACCATCCTGCTGGGCTTTCTCATGCCCCGGCTCTATCTGACCTATTACGGTTCCGGCGTCAACGGTGAGCTGAACACCATCAAGCAGCTGTTCGCCTACCTCTACCTGCTCGAAGCGGGAGTCGGTCTGGCCACCACCCAGGCGCTCTACCGCCCGGTGGCGATGGAAGAACACCAGACTGTGAGCGAGATCCTGGCCGCCACCGACCACTATTACCGCCGCACCGGCACACTGTATGCCCTCATCGTGGTGGCCATCGGCATCGTGTACCCCATGGTGGTGCACTTCACCCTGCCGCGCGGCGTCGTTTTACTGTACACCATCCTGTACGGCCTGCCCTCCGTCACCAGCTTTTTTGTGCAGGCCAAGTACCGCCTGCTGATGGATGTGGACGGCCGCCGCTATGTGCTCAGCAACCTGGAGACTGCCACCAACCTGATCTCTGGCATCGGCAAGGTGCTGGTGCTGATGCTCACCCAGAACATTCTGGCCATGCAGCTGCTGTACTGCCTGTGCTCCATGCTGCCCATCCCGGTCATCCTGTGGTACACCCACAAGAACTACCCCTGGATCGACCACCACGCCAAACCGGATTACTCCGCCGTCGCCCAGAAGAACTCGGTGCTGATGCACCAGCTGTCCGGCGTTATCTTCAACAACACGGACATGGTGCTGCTGTCCTACTTCTGCAATTTCCAGCTCGTCAGCGTCTACAGCATCTACAACATGTTCTTCGTCCAGATCGTCTTCGTGATGAATCTGTTCCTCAACAGCATCTCGTTCCGGATGGGCCAGATCTTCCACACCGACCGGGAGCGGTTCCTCGGCCTGTTCGACCTGTGCGAGACGCTGTATCTGGCCTTTGTCGCATTCTGCTACACCATGACGGCGGCCTTTCTGCTGCCGGTCATCCGCATCTACACCAGCGGCATTCAGGACACCAACTACATCGACGCCTTCCTGCTGCTGCTCTTCGCCCTCAAGGCCGTGCTGGACAGCGGCAAGGGCATCTACCACCATGTCGTCCAGTACGAAGGCGCGTTCCAGCAGACTCGCTGGCATGCGCTGGCCGAGATGACCATCAATCTGGCCATCACCCTCTTTGGCATCCAGTTCTTCGGCATCTACGGCTGCCTGTTCGGCACTCTGGCCGCGCTGCTCTGCCGCCTGGTGCTCATCTTCCGCTACACCTACCGGAACATCCTGTACCAGAGCATGGCCCGCCCGGCGCTGAAATGGGGCTGTTATCTGGGCCTGATGGCCCTCATCCTGCGCATCGTGGGCATCCAGAGCCGCCCGGAGCTCAGCCTGCCGGGCGTCATCGGCGTAGCCCTGCTGCATATGATCTGGATCGGCGCTGCCTTCGCGGGCGCTGCCTTCCTGTTTGACCACGACCTGCTGCACAAGCTCCGCGCTCTGCGCAGCAGCATCCGATCCTGAGCCGGAGGTTTTGTTTATGAGCATCCCGAAAATTCTCCACTACTGCTGGTTTGGCGGCGCGCCCAAACCCAAAAACATCCAGAACTGCATCCGCAGCTGGAAAAAATACTGCCCGGACTATGAGATCATCGAGTGGAACGAGCAGAACTTCGACGTTTCCCAGTCACTTTACACCCGGCAGGCCTACGATGCCCGCCGCTGGGCCTTTGTGGCCGACTATGCCCGCCTGAAGATCCTGTACGAACAGGGCGGCATCTACATGGACACCGACGTCGAGCTGCTCCGCCCGCTGGACGACCTGCTGGCGTATCCGGCCTTCTTCGGCTTCCAGCACAACAACGAGGTCGCCACCGGCCTTGGCTTCGGGGCCGAGGCCCGCAGCCCGGTGGTGAAAGCCCTGCTGGATGATTACGACAGCCTGCCCTTCCTGCTGCCGGACGGCAGCTGCGACCTGACCCCCTGCCCGAAACGAAATCTTCCCGTCTTTGCCCGGTTCGGCATCCGGGCCGACGGCACCCGCCAGTCCACCCCAGAGATGGAAGTCTTTCCGGTGGAGTATTTCTGCCCGGTGGCCTATGCCGGTTCCACCTGCGACATCACCCCCAATACCTACTCCATCCACCATTACCATTCCAGCTGGAAGGAGAAGAGCCGGGCCATGCGGTTCGACGAAGAGGTGATGGAGCCGCTCCTCGGCGCAAAGTTCTATTACCGGTACTATCGTCCGTTTCGCCGCGCTCTGGGTGCGCGGCGGAAAAAATGGCGCACCTGAACCCTCCCGCAAGCGGCTCTGTTCCGGGCCGCTTGCTTTTTGTTTGCCCCGCCGGGGCGCGCTTGCACTTTCCGGCACAGTTGTGCTATACTGAAACAATACGAATATCCATCTGTTTTTGACCAGAGGAAGGGAGTCCTCCATGCGGATCGGACTTGTTGAATTGCTGCTCATCCTGCTCATCGCATCGCTGACCGTCGGCCCCAGTGCGGCGCTCTGGGTGGACCGCTGGATGCGCCGCGCCCAGAAGACCAGCGCCGCAGCGGCCCGCCGCCGGGCAGCGCAGGAGGCCCAGCGCGCCGCCGAGCGGGAAGAGGTGCTGCAGCGGTTCCAGAAGCTGAGCATCGTCTTTGTGCTCTGCGCTGCGGTGGCCCTCATCTGGGGGCTGGTGCTGCGGCCCATCGAGGCCGCGCCCACGCCCTACACCGCCCCGGACGTCCGACAGGAGACCGAGGCGCAGCCCGCCGCCGAAGGCGGCGTTCTGGAACTGGCCCCCTACACGGAGATCTCCGCCCTGCGGGAGAACAATGGCTGGCTCTACGCCGCCGCCAAATCCGGCAAGAACGGATGCCTGCTGCGGATGCAGCCGGACGGCACCGGTCGGACCGAAGTGCTGACGACGGCAGGCGAGATCACCGATTTCGCCTTTGCACCGGACGGCACCATCTGGATGACAACATTGGAATCGGAGGGCGGGCGGCTCTACCGGGTGAACAGCGACCAGTGGGGCGTGACGGTGGAACTCACCGTGAGCCAGATCGACGGCCGCGCCCTCTCCTGCCCCACGGCAGTGGCTGTCGCATCGGACGGCGTGGTCTACTTCACCGACCTTGCCGCCGCCCGCGCCCGGCACGGCGTGGAGAGCGCTCTGCGCACCGAACTGACTGCCCACACCGGCACCGGAAGCGTCTACGTCTACGACCCCGCCGCCCGCACGGTGGAGACCGTCCTGACCGGCATCGCCGGGGCCTCCGGCCTTGCGCTGGATGAGGCAGCGGAGACGCTCTATGTCTCCGACCTGGGGAGCCGCTGCGTCTGGGCGGTGGACCCCGCCGCCCGCGACCGGACGGCTGGGGGCAAAGGCTGTTCGACCCATCTGTACGGCCTGCCCGGCTACCCCGGTGCCCTGTCGCTGGACGCGGACGGCACGCTCTACATCAGCTACCGCTGGGCCCGGTCCGGCTGGCTGGAAGACCACGCCGGACGCACTCTGCTGCGGGGCATGGCCCTGCGGCTGAGCCAGACGATGCAGGAGGGGCTGTTCTCCCTCTCGGCCAGCGACATCCGCGCCGAGGCGGTCGCACCCGCCAGCGGCAGCTGGCAGCGGACAATCCCCGGCGGCAGCTCCGGCAGCACCACGGCGCTCTGCCCGGTGGGCAGCCGGGTCTATCTGGCTATTTCCGGGGAAACAAAACTGCACTGGGTCAGGGTGTAAACCCTCTCCGTCCCGCTTTGCGGGCCGGGCCGGTCTTTTACAAAACGCGCAGGCCCACCATGTCAAAAGGCGGCGGGCCCTGCGTGCAAGGGTAGATATGAGGTGAATCCATATGACGGAAGCATTCAAACAGCAGATCGAAACCGAGGCACGGCAGGCCGTGACCGAACTTCTGGCGCAGGCCGGGCTGCGCAAAGGCGATGTCTTTGTCGTGGGCTGCTCGTCCAGCGAGATCGTCGGCGGGCACATCGGCAAGGACAGCAGCCTGGAAGCCGCACAGGCCGTCTATGCCGGCATCGCGCCGGTGCTGGCCGAAAACGGCATCTGGCTGGCTGCGCAGTGCTGCGAGCACCTGAACCGCGCCCTCATCATCGAGCGGGAAGCCGCCGAGAAATACGGCTGGGAGGAAGTCTGCGTCGTGCCCCGCCCCCACGCGGGCGGCAGCTGGGCCACCACCTGCTGGAAGCAGTTCCAGGACCCCATCGCAGTGGAGGAGATCCGCGCCCATGCGGGCATCGACATCGGCGGCACCCTCATCGGGATGCACCTGCGCCGGGTGGCCGTGCCGGTGCGGCTGAACCTTTCCCGGATCGGCGAAGCGAACATTCTCTGCGCTCGCACCCGCCCAAAGCTCATCGGCGGTGAGCGCGCCAGATATACGGAGGAGGACTGAGTTGTATGGCTGAAAAAACGCTGGAAGAGATGCGGGAGGCCGTTGCCGCCATCCGGGAGACCATGGCCGCTGCGGCCCGCGAGGCCGGGCGCGACCCCGCCGAGGTGCAGCTCTGCGCTGCCTGCAAGACCCGCACAGCCGAAACCGTGGCGGCCAGTGCCGCCCTGCCCATTGACGTGTTTGGCGAAAACCATGTGCAGGAGCTTTGTGCAAACTTTGACGCCGGGGCCTACTGCGGCAAGCCGAGCCACTTCATCGGCCATTTGCAGACCAATAAGATCAAAAAAGTGCTGGGCCGCGCCAGCCTCATCCAGAGCGTGGACAGTGAGCATCTGCTTGCCGCCATCGAGAAGGAAGCCGCCAGGGCGGGCCTTGTCCAGAACGTGCTGCTGGAAGTGAACATCGGCGGCGAGGCGTCAAAGTCCGGCGTTTCGCCGGAACAGCTCTGGCCCCTGCTGGACACTGCCGCCGCACAGGAGCACATCCGGGTCTGCGGCCTGATGGCCATCCCGCCCGTCAACGACGACGACGCCCGGAACCGCGCTTATTTAGCGGCGGTGCACAAGCTGTTCGTGCAGGCCGGAGAACGCGGCTATGCCAACGTGAAGATGGAGACCCTCTCCATGGGCATGAGCGGCGACTACGAGAACGCCATCCGCGAGGGTGCCACCCTTGTCCGCATCGGCACCGCCATTTACGGCGAGCGGGATTATCGTAAAAAGTAACATTACGACCCTCTCCGTCAGCGCTGGCGCACTGCCTGAGAGGGTCAAAAATAGGAGAAACCATGCCAAAAACACAGATCCAATCCACCCAGGACCCCGCCGCACACCACACCAGCAGCCGCGCCCTCATCCGGCGCTTTCTGCCGTATCTGGCCAGGTACAAGGGCGTCCTCTTTTTTGACCTGTTCTGCGCAGCGCTGACCACCCTGTGCGACATCATCCTGCCCAAGATCATGAGCGCCATCACCAACTCGGCCATGGGGGTGGGCATCACTCTGACGGCCGGCATCGTGCTCAAGCTGGCGGGCATCTACTTCGTGCTCCGCATCATTGATGGAGCGGCGCAGTATTTCATGTCCAGCATCGGCCACATCATGGGCGTCCACATCGAGACCGACATGCGCCGCGATGCCTTCGACCACCTGCTGCTGCTCGACCACACCTATTACAACAACACCAAGGTCGGCACCATCATGGGCCGCATCACCAACGACCTGTTCGATGTGACCGAGTTCGCCCACCACTGCCCGGAGGAATTCTTCATCGCCTTCATCAAGATCCTGGCGTCCTTCATCATCCTCTGCCGGGCCAGCATCCCGCTGACGCTGGCGGTCTTCGCCTGTGTGCCACTGATGGGGGTCGTCTCGGTCAAGCTGAACCAGAAGCTCCGTGCCCGGTTCCGCCAGCAGCGCGTCCAGATCGGCGAGCTGAATGCCACCATCGAGGACAGCCTGCTGGGGCAGGGCGTCGTCAAGGCCTTTGCCGCCGAGGACCAGGAGCGCGAGAAATTTGTGCAGGGCAACAAAGACTTTGAGCAGATCAAGACCCTTGGCTACTACGCCATGGCTGCGTTCAACACCTCCACCCGCCTGTTCGACGGCCTGATGTATCTGGTGGTCATCCTGGCGGGCGGTCTGTCGCTGGTCAACGGCAAGATCACCGCCGGTGACCTTGTGGCCTATATGCTCTACGTCACCACCCTCATCGCCACCATCCGCCGCATCGTCGAGTTCGCCGAGCAGTTCCAGCGCGGCATGACCGGCATCGAGCGCTTTGCCGAGATCATGGACACCCCGGTGCCCATCCACGACGCCCCCGACGCCAAGCCCCTTCAGCCCGGCCCCGGTGCCATCCGGTTCGAGGATGTCAGCTTCGAATACCCGGACGACCACAACAAGGTCCTGCACCACGTCAGCCTCGACATCAAAGCCGGTGAGCGGCTGGCGCTGGTCGGCCCCTCCGGCGGCGGCAAGACGACTCTGTGCAACCTTATCCCCCGCTTCTACGATGTGACCGGCGGCCGCATCCTCATCGACGGCCAGGACATCCAGCACATCACCCTCAAGAGCCTGCGTGAGGACATCGGCATCGTCCAGCAGGACGTGTATCTGTTCAGCGGCTCGGTGGCGGACAACATCGCCTACGGCAAGCCCGGCGCCACCCGCGAAGAGATCATCGAAGCGGCCCGTCTGGCCGGTGCCGAGCGGTTCATCCTCGCCCTGAAGAACGGCTTCGACACCTACGTCGGTGAGCGCGGCGTTAAGCTCTCCGGCGGCCAGAAGCAGCGCATCGCCATCGCCCGCGTCTTCCTGAAGAACCCGCCCATCCTGATCCTGGACGAGGCCACCAGCGCTCTGGACAACGAGAGCGAGATCCTGGTGGGCCAGAGCCTTGAAAAGCTGGCTCACGGCCGCACCACCCTGACCATCGCCCACCGCCTGACCACCATCAAGAACTACGACCGCATCCTCGTCCTCGGTTCCGACGGCATCGAGGAATCCGGCACCCACGATGAGCTGCTCGCACAGCACGGCGTCTACTACCGCCTGTGGAACCAGCTGCCGGGAAAAGATACGCTGTAACCCGAAATCTCTGTACAAAAAAAGCGAAGCCGCTGAGCATTCAACGGCTTCGCTTTTTGTTGTGGAGAAGTTCGGCTGCTTATTCGCCCACGATGAGACGGACGGCACCATAGATGCCGGCGTCATTGCCGAGGCTTGCGGCCTTGATGGGGGTCTCGCGGCAGGAGCGGAAGGCGTATTCCTTGAAGTGCTTGACCAGCGGGTCGAACAGGACATCGCCTGCGCGGGCCACGCCGCCGCCGACGAGGAACATTTCGGGGTCGGTGGTGGAGGCGATGCTGGCCAGTGCCATGCCCAGCGTGTTGGACATATCCTCGACCTCGCGGGAGGCCAGCGCATCGCCATTGCGGGCGGCATCAAAGACATCCTTGGCGGCAAAATCGGTGCCGCGCAGGACGCACTCCACCTCCGGGTTCTCGTCCAGCAGCTTCTTCATGCAGCGGACGACGCCGGTGGCGCTGGAATACTGCTCCAGACAGCCGCGCTTGCCGCAGCCGCAGACGGCCGTCTCGTGCGGATCGACCGTGATGTGGCCGATTTCGCCGCCTGCGCCGTGGGCACCATCAATGACCTTGCCGTTGACGATGACGCCGCCGCCGACACCAGTGCCCAGCGTGACCATGACTGCGCTGCGGCAGCCCTTGGCGGTGCCCATCCAGATCTCGCCCAGGGCAGCGACGTTGGCGTCGTTGCCGACAAGGACCTTCAGGCCGTCCAGCAGGCCGGACAGCTGGGCGGAAACGTTCCGCTCGCCCCAGCCGCCGAGGTTGGCACAGACGATGGGCACGACGCTGGAGTTCAGAACCGGGCCGGGCACACCGATGCCCACGCCCTCGACCTGCTCTGCGGCGATCTCCTTCTCGGTCATCTTGCCGTGAATGGCGTCGGCCAGATTTTCGAGGATGTGCTCACCGGCGTTGGAGGTGTCGGTGGGCACCTCCCACTTTTCCAGCAGTGCGCCGGACGTGGTGAACAGACCGACCTTTGCGGTGGTGCCGCCCAGATCAATGCCAAATGCGTATTCTTTCATGATTCATTTACCCCTTTTCCACAGCGGTCGTCCGCTGATCGTTTTACCTTGTTACCATTATAACATATTCTGCCACAGATGGGGAGCCATTTTTTCGGATTTTTCCAGTCTCGTGCGGGGCGCGGCTGTGTTCTGTGGGCCGCAGGGCGCAAAAAACGCGCCCGCCGCAAGGCAGAGCGCGTTTTCGTTGCAATGAAAGGCCAGAAGGCTTATTCCTCGTCGGGTTCGTCCTCTTCCTCGTCGTCCTCATCATCGTCCGTTCTGGGCTTGTAGAAGATGCCGCTCAGGAAGATGCTGACGAAGTACAGCAGGCACATGGGCACTGCCACGAAGCACTGGGACACGATGTCCGGCGGGGTGATGATGGCTGCGACCAGGAAGATGAGCACGATAGCAACGCCGCGGCCCTTCTTCATGATCTCCGGGTTTGCGATGCCCATCTTGGCCAGAATGATGGTGACCAGCGGCATCTCAAAGACGCAGCCGAAGATGATGAACATCGTCAGGCAGAGGTTGATGTAGCTCTCGATGCTGATGGACGCCGTGATGTAATCGGTGCCTTCCAGAGTGACCAGGAAGTTCAGCATAAAGGGCAGGGTGACCTTATAGGCGAACAGGATGCCGACGCAGAACAGCATCAGGCCGAGCAGCAGCACCAGCTTGAAGAAGAAGCTCTCGCTCCGCTTCAGGCCCGGCTTTGCAAAGGCGTAGATCTGATACAGCGCCACCGGCACGGTGATGACCACCGCCGCGATCAGCGAGACGCGGAAGTACTGCATCAGCTTCTCCTGCGGAGCCAGGAAGACGAAGGTATAGTTCGCATTCCGGGCCATGGCCGTCAGCAGATCGATCAGTTTGTCCGAAACTGCCAGAAAACCGATCACACCCACCACAAACACGACTGCGCAGATGATCAGCCGGTTCCGCAGCTCTTTCAGGTGGCCGGTCAGCGTCATGCTGCCGTCCTCCGACATGACTTCGGCTTTCTTTTTGCGCTTAACGTTTGTAGCCACGAATTACTCCTCGTCCTTCTTCTCAGCCTTGTCCTCAGACTGGGTCTCGGTCTTCTTGACTTCGCCGTTGTCATCGACGTCGTCCATGCCTTCCTTGAAGTTCTTCATGGTCTTGCCGAACATCTTGCCCAGCTTCGGCAGGTTCTTGGGTCCAAAGATGACCAGAACAATGATCAGAACGATGATAAGCTCCTGAGGTCCGATTCTCATAATAAAATCTCCTTTTTACTCTTGCCGCGCCGTGCGGGCGGGCTGATTTACAATGTATCGTACAACCGCGGGCGCGGGTGCATCCAAATAGGGGCTGTTATGCCTTGGCCTCTTCCGCCGGGGCCGCGGCTTCGGCTTCATGGGCGGGGGCAGCTTCCGCAGCCGGGGCGGGCGCTTCCGTTTCGGCGGGCTTTTCTGCGGCCTTCACGGGTTCCGCAGCCTCAGCCGGTGCTTCCTCCGCCTTCGCAGACTCTTCTGCGGGAGCAGCCTCGGCCTTGGCAGGCTCTTCGGGCAGCTCCTCCACGGCATCTTCCAGCTCGGTGACCTCTTCGGCCTCCTCGGCCTTCTTGGCCTCTTCCTTGCTGGTCTTGCCGATGTTGGTGAAGCTCTTGGTCACATCCTTCATGCTGTCGTCGATGTCCTTCTTGAGGTCCGTCAGGGGGGCGACCGCCTCCTTGATGGGAGCCTGGATCTCGTTCAGCGGCTCGACGACGTTCTTCTGGATCTCCTCGGAGGCTGCGCCGGTGTACTTCTTCAGCTCACGCAGCATCTTGCCGAGCTTGCGTGCGTACTCCGGCAGCTTATCCGGGCCGATGACCACGAACGCAACGATCACGACAAGGATCAGCTCTGTAAAACCAATTTTCATAGCGTTCCAATTCCTTTCCTCAAACACAGGCCGTTCTTTTTAGGGTCTGCATTGCTGTACGGTTCTGGGGTTTGGCGCAACGGTGCGCCTTTCGTTGCCCTATGTATACCGGATGTCAATGAACTGTATATGAATTTATTTTGAATAGTTTATGAATAAGACAGGTTTGCCCCTCTTTTTCTAAACAAGATCAAAATTTCAGTGATTATATTACAGTTTGGAAATCAAAAAACAGCCCCGGCGTCATGTCCGGGGCCGTCATTCTCATCGTTCAACGGACTGGGTTCGTCAGGGTGCCGATGCCGTCGATCTCGCACCGCACGACATCGCCGGGGACGAGGAACTGCGGCGGGTCCATCCCCATGCCGACGCCCGCCGGGGTACCGGTGGCGATGAGGGTGCCCGCCTTCAGGGTCATCCCCTGCGAAAGCTCCGCGATGACGTGGTCGATGTCAAAGATCTGCAGGCCGGTGTTGGAGTCCTGCCGCTTCTCGCCATTGACGAAGCTGCGGATCCCCAGTCTGGGCGGGTAGGTCTCGAACTCGTCCGCCGTGACGATACAAGGCCCGATGGGTGTGAAGCCGTCCAGACTCTTGCCGAAATACCACTGCTTGTGGGCCGTCTGGACATCGCGGGCCGAGACGTCGTTCAGGATGGTGTAGCCGAAGACGACGTCCTTCGTCTGCCCGGCAGGCACATCTTTGGCATCCATGCCCAGCACCACAGCCAGCTCGCATTCGTAGTCCAGCTTCTTCACAAGGTCGGTGTGGGCCTCGATGAAGCCGCCGTCCGGCACCGCCCGCGTGACCCGCTTGGAAAAGTAGATGGCATCCTGATGCCGGGTCGCAAAGGCGTCGGCGGAATACTTTTCCGCCTCGTCCGAGTGGGCCATGTAGTTGATGCCCAGGCAGATGACGTCCTGCGCCGGGGCCGGGATGGGGCTTTCCAGCGTGACGGCCTCGATGGGCAGGGCCGGGATGCCCGCAATGGCCAGCGACAGCCCCGCCCGCACCTGCGGGGTCAGGAACGGGATGGCGTCGGACAGCGTCTCATAGCGCAGGCCCAGCCAGCTCAGCGGCCAGACCTGACGGCCATCTGCCGACAGGATGGCCGGGTCTTCGATGCCGTCCGGCAGACGGCAGGTGACAAATCGCATGGGGAAAGCCTCCTCTCAGTGCCGATAGGCGATGGCGTTTTGGATGCGGTCGGCTTCCGCCGGGCCGGCCAGCTGGCGGACCAGCTCCAGCGCAAAGGGGATGGCGCCGCCGAGACCGTAGCTGGTGGTGATGCTGCCATCCACCACGACCTCTTCGTCGTGGACGACGGCACCGGCCAGCTTGTCCTGGAACCCAGCGTGGGCGGTGGCGTTCCGACCCTCCAGCAGGCCCAGCGAAGCCAGGATGCTGGGGGCCGCGCAGATGGCTGCCACCTTCCGGCCTGCCCTGGCAAAGGCGGTGCAGGTGTCGGTCACGGTCTTGTTGGCGGCAAGGTTCGGGGTGCCGGGGATGCCGCCGGGCAGGACGACCATATCCACGTCGGAATAATCCACCTCTTCGGCCAGAGCGTCGGCGGTCAGGTGGATGTTATGGCTGCTGACCAGCTCTCTGCGGCCCATGGCAGACGCCACGATGACCTCGACTTTGGCGCGGCGGAGAAGGTCCACCACCAGCAATGCCTCGCACTCTTCTGTGCCATCGGCGAAAAAGACAACTGCTTTGCTCATTGTATCTGCTCCTTCCTGCGGCCCTGCTGTGCGCTGTGCGCAGCAGGGGATAAAAAAGCGCACCGCGGGCGGAGTGCTCCCCTGCCCCGCCGTGCGCGGTCCTGCATTATTCCTCGGTGGGTGCCTCGGCCTTTTCTTCCAACAGGCGGCGCAGCACGCTGTCCTCCCTGCTGATGACCCGGCTGACCCGGCTGATGATGGCGCTGGACGCGCCGATGTTGCCCATGATGCTGGTGTAGCTCTGCTTGCTGACCAGCTTTTCTGCGATGTTGTAGCGCTGCTCCATTGCACTCAGCTCGGCGTAGCTGCACACATCCTGCAAAAAGCGATAGCATTCTTCCGGCGTTTTCAGTTCCAGCAGTGCCGAATACAGGCCGGACTCTCCGGTGGGATGATCTTTTGCCATGGCTCGTTTCCTCCCTTGTCGTTTTGGTGGGGGTCTGGCCCGCGATGGGCACTTCATTGTACTACATTAGTGTAGTACAAACGCAGGAAAATTGCAATGGGAAATTTCAGAGCATCTTTTCCATTTCGGTCAGCTGCATGGAGATGCCGCCCACCGCGTTCTCCACGGGCTTGAGCAGCCGGTAGCCCCGCGCCTTGAAGAACTGCTGCACCGGCAGGCACTTGGTGTGCACCTCGCAGCAGACGCGGCCCCGGCCCTCGCCGCGGGCCAGCCGCTCGCAGGAGGCCACGATGTCGCGGCCGATGGCCTTGCCCCGGTACTCCGGCTTCAGATAGAGGTGGAGCAGGTGCAGGGCGGTGTTCTCCATCTTCCAGGCAAAGTAGCCGATGAGCTTGTCGCCCAGAAAGACGAGGAAATAGTTCACATCGCGGTCGATGTCCTCTTCGATGGCGTCGGCGCTCTGCAGCGTCTCCACCAGCGCGTCCAGCTGCTTCGCCGGGTAATAGCGCTTGTAGACCTCGTGCCAGAGCTCGCTGGCAAGGTCGGCGGTCATGTGGATATATTTGGCCTTTGCGACCAGCTTGTAATCGGGTTTCATAGTTCTCCTATTCGTTGTTCAGGGTGAGCCCGCCGGGCGGGGTTTTTCTTATTGTACCATACGCCGCGCCAAAGTGCAAAACAAAAAGGCGGCTGCGCCTTCCAAAAAAGCGCAGCCGCCTGATTGTCGTTTTACCTGGGAACGAGATGTTTTACAGCGCGGTCTTGATGTTGTGATGAGTGGAGCTGTAACGAACAACTGCTTCCATCAGGGCGAGAGGCCACAGAATGACCTTGCCCAGGATCTCGGCCGGCTTGACACATACCGTGTCCATGCTGTTGATGCCGAACAGGACCAGACATGCGATACCACAGCCCAGAATGTAATAGTACATAATCAAACCTCCTATATCATTCTACGGGTCTTGGACCCGAAGTTCAGTACACAGCGGGGCGTTTTCCGCTCTCCGCATCCTTACTATACCGCAATTTCAATCTAAAGTCAATATCCGAAATCATGAAACAATTGAAAGCTTTTGTTGAAATTCGTTTTACTCATCGAAGTAAAGTGTAAAAGTTCGCTTTGCTTTATAAATGTGAAGTCAGTGTTCTGAATTGGCCGTGAGCCGGAAACAATTTGTTCATATTTGGGGTCAAAACGCCCCGGAAACCGGCGTTTTGTTTTCTCTGTAAGTACAGGAAACAGCGCACAAAAGTCCTGCTTGAAGTTTGTGCAGAATGCCATGCAATAACAGCTGTCCCTCCCTCGTTTACAAGTTAAGGAAAGTCGTGTCGGAATTTTTGTTTTCGAAAGCCGGAGGGCCCCATCATGAAAGAAAAACTCTGCAAAAAAATCTTGGGTTTTCTACTCGCCTCCCTGCTCCTGCTGACCGTTTCGCCGCCTGCCTTCGCGGATATGGGGCCGAAACCGTCGGTCACGCTCAGGCTCTACATCTACAACGACCAGAATTACGCCGTGACTCTGCTGGGCAATACAGAATCCACCGGCCCATGGAGCGCCCCCAGCGCATACGGGGACTGGATGGGTTCCCGCGAGGTGTGGGAAGCCTTTCAGGCTTACGATGCGCCGGAGGGGTACTACTTCCTCGGCTACTTCGAGGAATACTTCGGCGACACCGAACAGACCTTCACCTGGGGGTACTACCCGCCCCAGAAATTCTATGTGCTCCTTTATAATATGGACACCGGGGTCTTTTCCATTAGCAAAGAGCCGGTCCAGCGGTATGCGTTCGACAGCGAATGGCAGGTGCTGTTCGACCCGGAGGACGGCTGGATGCACGTCTACACCAACCGGACCGACAGCGACCAGATTTCCCTGTTCACCTCCCGGTTACTCATCACGCTGATTCTGGAGCTAGCGCTGGGTGCCCTGGTGTTCGGCCTGCGCGAAAAAGCCCAGCAGAACCTCATCGGCGGGATCAATCTGGCCACGCAGCTTGCACTGAACCTTGTTCTCCACTACGGGCTGTTTTATCTCGGCCCCTGGGCGGGCTTTGCGCTCTACGCCGGAATGGAAGTGCTGGTCTTCGCGGTGGAAGCCTCCGCCTACTGCCGCTGGCTGCCCTGGCCGGAGGGCAAAACGCCCCGCCCGGTGCTCTACGCCCTGACGGCCAACCTGCTCTCGTTCGGCGTCGGCTGGCTTTTGAACGAGCACCTGACGAACGCCCAGATCCGGTGGCTCAGCCTTGCGGCCCTGTTCCTGTGGTACACGGTGCCCAAGTTGACGGGAAAAATGTGTCTTTTTAAGCAAAACGCACAAGAAAACGACAAAAGATTGTGATTTTCCATCCTTGTTGCCAGAGAAGAAATGCGTTATAATAGAACCATCAAATCGGCGGATACCGGAAAGGAGAACATGCTCTATGGCAAAAGCATCGCAGGTCGTTTTAATGGAAAATGAATTTTACCTAATCAAAGCCCCGAACGGGAAGGTGTTGGAGGTAAAGAACTTCAATACCGAGAACGGCGCTGCGATCGGGTTGTGGGATTACGCAGGCCATCCGTGGCAGCAGTGGCAGTTCGTGGACGCCGGTGAGGGCCGCTGGCGCATCCAGAACCGGTTCACAGGCAAGTTCATCGATCTGGCGCTCGGCGGCGTGGTCGAGGGCACCTGGCTGCACCAGTGGAGCCGCAGCAGCGGGCTGAGCCAGTGCTGGGCGCTGGAACCCACCCGCAGCGGCCGCACCCGCATCCGGAACGTACTGGCTGACAAATACATCGACCTCGTGGGCATGAACACCGCGAACGGTGCCCAGGCCCAGATCTGGAACTACGTCTCCGGCGGCAATCAGGAGTGGAACCTTGTCCGCGTGGACCCCGCTTCCACCCAGATCAACGCGCGCGGCAACGAGGCGCACGACCCGGAACCCACCCCCTCGCAGCGCAAGCACCAGAACGATCTGGTCCGCAAGCTGAACAACGCCGGCAAGGGCCGCGCTGCACGGAAATAAAAAAGAACAAAAAGACCCTCTCAGTCTTGCATCCGCTCGCCAGCTCCCCCGTCGGGGGAGCTTTGATGCTGACAGAACTCAACATCAAAACCTCGCCCTTTGATAGACTCCCCCGGCCGGGGGAGGTGGCACGCTAGTGCCAGAAGGGGACAAGGCGGCATTGCGGAGCAATGACGGAGAGGGTCTCTTTTATTATCAGAAGGAGAACGCTTCATGAACCCTGAATTTCCCATGCGGAACACGACGCTGTGCTATCTGGAGCAGGACGGCAAGTGGCTGATGCTCCACCGCGTCACCAAGAAAAACGACATGAACCACGACAAATGGATTGGCGTGGGCGGCAAGTTCGAGCCGTTCGAAAGCCCGGAAGACTGCCTGCTGCGCGAGGTGCGGGAAGAGACCGGCCTTCAGCTGACCCGCTTCCGCTGCCGGGGCATCGTGACCTTCATTCTGGGCCGTCTGACCGAGTACATGCACCTTTACACCGCAGACGGCTGGACCGGTGAACTGATCCGGGACCCCACCCGCAACGAAGGGGTGCTGGAATGGGTGCCGACAGACACCGTCGAAACGCTGCCCATCTGGGAGGGTGACAAGATCTTCTTCCGCCTGCTCAAAGAGGACCGCCCGTTCTTCTCCCTCAAGCTGACCTATGAGGGCGACACGCTGACGCAGGCCGTGTTGGACGGGAAGGAACTCCCTTCGGCATCCTGCGGATGCCACCTCCCTCAGTGAGGGAGGCTTTGCAGCAATACCGCTGCGTCAAGGCCCCCTCCCAGAGGGGGCTGGCACAGCGAAGCTGTGACGGAGGGAGTTCTGCCCTTTAATTTAGTTTCAGGTCTCCCTCTTTGATCCAGCCCAGCTTGCGCTCGATCTCGCAGAAGACGACGCTCAGCACGGCGGGCAGGACGAAGCAGATCAGCAGCATGGCCACCCAGTCCATCGGGGTGATGGCAGCCTTGGTGCCTGCCGCGATGTCGTTGACCCAGCCGGTGTAGACGCCGATCTGGCCCACCAGACCGCAGGTGCCCATGCCGGAGGAGACCGCCGCGCCATTCATCTCAAAGTGGAACAGGCAGGTGGCCAGCGGGCCGGTGATGGCCGAGGCCAGCGTGGGGGCGATCCAGATGCGGGGGTTCTTGATGATGTTGCCCATCTGGAGCATACTGGTGCCCAAACCTTGACTGACCAGACCGCCGACGCCGTTTTCCTTGTAGCTCATGACCGCAAAGCCCACCATCTGGGCACAGCAGCCCGCCACAGCGGCACCGCCGGCCAGACCGGTCAGGCCCAGTGCCGCACAGATGGCAGCGGAGGAGATGGGCAGCGTCAGCGCCACGCCCACGATGACCGACACGAGGATGCCCATGACCAGCGGGGCCTGCTCGGTGGCCCACATGATGAGGGTGCCCACCTGACTTGCCGCTGCGCCGATGGGCGCTGCGATGAGCATGGACAGGCCGACGCCTGCAAAGATCGTGACCAACGGGGTGGCGAGGATGTCGATCTTCGTCTCCTTGCTCACGGCCTTGCCCAGCTCCGCCGCGACGATGGCGATGATGAGGACGGCCAGCGGGCCGCCGGCCCCGCCCAGTGCGTTGGCCGAGTAGCCCACCGTGATGAGGCTGAACAGCACCAGCGGCGGGCAGTGCAGCGCCCAGCCGATGGCGCAGGCCATGGCCGGGCCGCTCATGGCCGTGGCGTAGCCGCCCAGATCCACCAGCACGTCCAGACCGGTCTGCTGGCCCAGCGTCTTGATGATGGTGCCGATGAGCAGGCTGGCGAACAGGCCCTGTGCCATCGCGCCCAGCGCCTCGATGAGGTAGCGCTGCGGGGTGATGACGATATCTTTTCGTTTCAAAAACTCCTTGAAGCTTGCCATAGAATTTTCCTCTTTTCTTCTCCGGTCATTTCTGCAACCGGACTGCATGTCCATCATCATACCATACACCTGTCAAGACAGCAAGAGAAAAATGCTTTTTTCGTGAAAAGAACCAAATTTTGAAGCGCTGGATGCAATTTTTCCGCAGGCTGAACCGTATTGCCTGTGGAGCGATTTTTCTCTTTTCCGTTCGCTGTTTTTCCTTCGCACCGCCGCAAAGAAGATTGACGGATACCGGGGTTGGGTGTATACTGGAAGAGTGAAATCAGGATTTCTGGATCGGTCCCGATTCTACCGGGCTTTGCAGGCCGCACGGCGGCTGCACGTCCGATCTTATTTGGAGGCAAAAGCAAACGGCATGAAACACAAATTTCCATCGGTTCCGGATCGTACATCCGATCAAAACACCCGCCGCAATGCGGGGCAGGCCATTGCCGCCTTTGTCATGGCGCTGGCTCTGACCGTGGGCGGCGCGAGCACCACCATCCTGCTGGCTACCCAGCCTGCGGGTCTGACCGTCGCGCCTGCGGCGGTGGAGTTGGAGGCCCCCGCCATCAGCCTTCAGCCGGAGAAGAGCGCCTCCACGGAGGCCGCTTCGGAGAGCACAGCAGAAGCGTCTGCTTCCAGCACGGCTGCGGAGGAGACCGCACCGGCACAGACCTCTGCTTCCTCTGCTGCTGTGCCTGTGACCCCGACGGAGGCTGCGGTGCCTGCTTCCAGCACCAAACCTGCGGCGGAAGCCCCCGTTGAAGAAGCCCCCGCCGCTGTGCCGGACGAGACCCCTGCGGAGCCGTCCGCTGAGACTCCCGCCGCCGACCCGATGGCCGGTCCTGCCGAGGAGAACGACCACGAAAACGCCCTCTTCCCCCACTTCGTGCAGGAGACTGCGGAACTGGCCGCAGAAGACCCGCTGAGCGCCCCGGTGGAAACGCTGGAAGCGGAGGCCGCCGAGACCCCCGCCGCCTCTGAAAACGGTGAGGCTGTCGCTTCCGCCGGGATCTCCGATACCAATGGCACCATCCTGCTGACGCCGGAAGAGATCCGCGCCGCGCTGGACGCCGGAACGCTGGACGAAAGCAGCGTCTCCGCCCAGTGCCTTGACAGCGAGAACGGCTTCCTGAAATGGCTGTGGAACCTGCTGTTCGGCAAACAGGAGGAAGACAAGCCCTCCACACCTGCACCGCGCCCCACCTACTCCGGCTGGCGGACCGTGAACGGCAAGACTTATTATTATGAGCAAAACACCACCGACCCCGTCACCGGCATCCGCTCCATCGACAACAAGCTCTATTACTTTGATGCCAATGGCGTCCAACAGAACGCCACCTTTGGCATCGACGTCTCCAAATACCAGTCCAGCATCAACTTTGAGCAGGCCAAGCAGGCCGGCGTCGAGTTCGTCATCATCCGCATCGGCTACCGCGGCTACGGTTCCGGTACACTGGTGCAGGACCCCAAGTTCGAAGAGCATTTCACCAACGCCCGGAACGCCGGTCTGCGGGTGGGCGTCTACTGCTTCACTCAGGCCGTCAATGAGAACGAAGCCCGCGAGGAAGCGCAGGCCTGCGTGTATGTGCTGAACGGCCGCCAGCTGGACTACCCCATCTACTTTGACACCGAGGCTTCCGGTTCCGGCTCCGGCCGTGCCGATGGTCTGGGCGTGGAGGACCGCACCAAGTGCGCGGTCGCCTTCTGCGAAGAGGTCAAGGCTCTGGGCTATCAGCCCGGCGTCTACGCCTCCACCACCTGGTTCCGCAAGCGCCTGGACATGAGCAGGCTGACCCAGTACAACATCTGGAATGCCCACTACAACGTCGCCAGCAGCCCCATCGCCTGCAACATGTGGCAGGGCAGCTGCACCGCCCGCATCCCCGGCTACGGCGGCCAGATCGACGTGAACATCAGCTACATGGGCTGAGTTCAGAAGACACAAAAGACCCTCCCGGAAATTTTCCGGGAGGGTCTTTCTATTTCTGGTGATCAGTTGAACAGGTCTTTCAGCTTTTTGAAGAAGCCCTTGCGCTTTTCGTAGTTTTCTTCTTTCAGGGTGCCCTCGAATTTCTTCAGGGCGTCGCGCTGGGCCTTGTTCAGCTTCTTGGGGATCTCGACCTCGCACTTGACGTACATGTCGCCCCGGCCACGGCCATTCAGATACTGGATGCCCTTCCCGCGCAGGCGGAAGGTAGTCCCGCTCTGGGTGCCTTCGGGGACGGCGTACTCCACCTTGCCGTCGATGGACGGCACGGTGATCTCGTCGCCGAGGACGGCCTGGCTGTAGGTGATGGGCACCGTGACCCAGACGTCGTAGCCATCGCGCTGGAACACCTCGCTGGGCCGCACCGTGACCATCACGATGACGTCGCCTGCGGGGCCGCCGTTGGCACCGGCATCGCCCATGCCGCGCAGTGCAAAGCTCTGATCGTCGTCGATGCCCATGGGGATGGACACCTCCAGCGTCTTCCGGGTAGCCGTCTTGCCGGAGCCGTGGCAGACCTTGCAGGGGTTCTTGACCAGCTTACCCTTGCCGCCGCAGCGGGAGCAAGGCTGCTGGGTCTGCATCACGCCAAAGGGTGTGCGCTGCTGGCGGATGACATAGCCGCGGCCGCCGCAGTCGGGGCAGGTCTCCGGGCTGGAGCCTGCCGCACAGCCGGAGCCATGGCACTCCGTGCACTCCTGCTGGCGGGTGATGGTGATATTCTTCTTGCAGCCGTGGACGGCCTCGTCAAACGACAGAGTAATCCGGACACGGATGTCCTGGCCCTTGCGGGGGGCGTTGGGGTTGGCCTGGCGGGACGATGCACCGCCAAAGCCGCCGAACCCGCCGCCGAAGATATCGCCGAAGATGTCGCCCAGATCGACGCCATCGCCGCCGAACCCGCCAAAGCCGCCTGCACCGCCGCCGTTCTGGGCTGCGTAGCTGGGGTCAACGCCTGCAAAACCATACTGGTCGTACATCTGGCGTTTCTTCGGGTCCGAAAGCACCTCGTTGGCTTCGTTGACTTCCTTGAATTTTTCCTCGGCGTCCTTGTCGCCGGGGTTGTAGTCCGGGTGGTACTTCATTGCCAGCTTGCGGTAGGCCTTTTTGATCTCCGCATCCGTGGCCGATTTGGATACCCCCAGCACTTCGTAGTAATCACGCTTTTCCTGTGCCATATCCACTCACCTCTCGTATCGTAGCAACCTCCCCCTGACAGCAGCGCGCTCCCGTTTCCCACAGCGGGAAACATCCAGCAATCTGCGCAATGCTGGCCGACCTGCCAAGGGCTCCCCGGCTGGGGAGCTGGCGAGTGTCAGCGAGACTGAGAGGTTTAACCCACAAAGGCCGCTCCGGCAAAACCGGAGCGGCTTTTGCTTATATCTCAGCGCACATCCGCCGGTTTGGCCGGACATGTGCTGCCTGTATCAAAACTTAGACTTCCTTGAAGTCTGCATCGACGACGCCGTCGTCATTGGGCTTCTGCTGGTTGGCTGCACCGGCATCGGGGCCCGGCTGTGCGCCTGCGGCCTGCTGTGCGGCAGCAGCTGCCTGATACATCTTCTCGAAGACGTGGCTCAGAGCGTCCTGCTTTGCCTTGATGTCGTCGATGGAGCCGGACTGCACAGCGGTCTTCAGGTCGGCCAGCTTTGCCTCAGCCTCGCTCTTGACGTCTGCGGGCATCTTGTCGCCGTTCTCCTTCAGCATCTTCTCGGTCTGGAAGACCATCTGGTCGGCACCGTTGCGGATATCGACCTCTTCGCGCTTCTTCTTATCGTCTGCTGCGAACTGCTCTGCTTCCTTGACGGCCTTGTCGATGTCGTCCTTGGACATGTTGGTGGAAGCCGTGATGGTGATGTTCTGCTCCTTGCCGGTGCCCAGGTCCTTTGCGCTGACCTTCA
>OLNW01000887.1_pt1 | contig 32720 bp, 22 predicted proteins | sample 1672121 | NCBI WGS metagenome assembly OLNW01 (sample SAMEA3136648, study PRJEB25190) | human gut metagenome
ATTCCACGATTTAAATTTTCATCATCTTCAACCACGAGTATACCTGGCATAGCATCTGCACCTCTCTTTATTAACTATTCATCTTAAAATGCTTCAATGCCTCCACAATTGCACTCTCTTTATCTTCTGGACACTGCGGTTGCCTGCTATCTTCATTTTTAGGTAAATTATAATTCTTTCCAACCTCAATTCCGCATTTTCTCTTTACCTGTGAGATATACAGATTGGAAACCTTCATGCCGGCATTATGTTCAGCCACATACTTCTTTATCTCATCATATGTAGCCTTAGTCTCTGCAGATGTTATATCCATATCATCAAGTTCAATCGTGACATTAATGTAATCATCCGGCTTTTGTTTCAGTTGGGACAAAAGAACAACCGTCTCCACATGCCCCGTCCTTGGGAAGAGATCGGCGGCCTCGGCCTGCTGCACGTGATAGCCCTTCTCCCGCAGTCTCGCCACGTCCCGCGCCAGCGTGGCGGGGTCGCAGGAGACGTAGACCAGGCGGGTGGGGGACATCTGGGCGATGGCATCGATGACTTCTTGGGAGATGCCCTTGCGGGGCGGGTCCACGCAGATGACATCCGGCCGCAGGCCCCGGCGGGCCAGCTCTTGGGCGGCTTCCCCCGCGTCGGCGCAGAAAAACTCCGTGTTGGTCACGCCGTTGCGGGCGGCGTTGGCCTTGGCGTCCTCAATGGCGGCGGGAATGACCTCGGCGCCGATGGCTTTCCCGGCCCGGCGGGCCAGGACCAAGGTGATGGTCCCGATGCCGCAGTAGAGGTCTAAGACCGTCTCCGTCCCGGTGAGCTGGGCGAAGTCTAAAGCACGGCCGTAGAGGACCTCGGCCTGGTCCCGGTTGACCTGGTAAAAGGAGGGGACGGAGAGACGGAAGTTCAGGTCACAGAGGGTGTCCTCCAGGAAATCCTGCCCCCAGAGGGTGTGGTACTCCTTACCCAGAATGACGTTGGTCTTGGCCTGGTTCACGGACAGGATCACGCCCACCAGCCCCGGCTCTGCCGCCCGGAGCGCCTCGATGAGCTTGTCCTGCTGGGGGAGCCGCTTCCCGTTGGCGATGACGGCGCAGAGGGACTGGCCCTTCTGATTGACGCGCACATAGAAATGCCGGATGAGGCCCTCGTGGGCCTTTTCGTCATAAGCGGGGACATGACAGTCTGCCATCCAGGCCCGAAAGGCGCTGCGCAGACGGGTGGCGGGCAGGGGCTGGAGGAGGCAGTCCGGGCAGTCGATCACGTCATGGCTCCGGGCGCGGAAAAAGCCTACGCGGGGGCCGTCTGCCACGGGGAACTGGATCTTGTTCCGATACCGGTCCGGCTGGGCTGCGCCGTGGATCACGGAGACCGCGCCGTCCCAGCCACCGATGCGCTGGAGGGCGTCCTGGACTTTCTGGCGCTTGAAGTTCAGCTCCTCTGCATAGGTCATGTGCCGCAGCTGACAGCCGCCGCACTTGGGGTACTGGGGACAGTCCGGGACCTGCCGGCCGGGGGACGGCTCCGTCACCTCCGCCACCCGCCCCCAGGCGGCGGACTTGCCGACCTTTAAGAGCTGCACCTGGCAGAGCTCACCAGCCAAGGCACCCTTGACAAAAACGGCCTGCCCGTCCAACCGGGCCACGCCCTCCCCGGCGCTGCCGTAGCCCTCGATGCGGAGGGGATATACTTCGTTTTTCTTCGCTGCCATGGCTGCTGCTCCTTTTTGTGAGATCTTGAACATCTGTTGGTATCCCCTAGTATACCACAAGGGGCCTTGGAGGGACAAGCGGGAATCTCGAAGCGGCTCGTTTGCAGGAAGTTTCACGCCATCTTGCATTTTGGAGGAAACAGGAGTAAGATAAAGCCAAAAAAAACACCGGGCGGTGCCCGGAAGATCAGGGAGGTCTTTGCCCATGCAAGATGGTTTCATCAAAGTCGCCGCCGGAACCCCGGAGATCCGGGTGGCCGACTGCGCCTACAACGCCCAGGCCTGCCTTTCCCTGCTGCATCAGGCGGCGGCGGAAGGGGTCAAGGTTTTGTGTCTGCCGGAGCTGTGCCTGACCGGCTATACCTGCGGGGATCTCTTTTTGCAGGATACGCTGCTGCAAGGCGCGGAAGGCGCCCTGCGATTTCTCCTGGAGGGCAGCAAGGACCTGGACCTGCTGGCGGTGGTGGGGGTGCCGGTGCGGTACAACCAAAAGCTCTTCAACTGCGCGGCGGTGTTCTGCCGGGGGGTGCTGCTGGGCCTGGTCCCGAAGATCCATTTACCCAATTACACAGAGTTTTACGAGGGGCGCTGGTTCACCTCCGGCCGGGAACTGCGGGGGACGGACTTCTGCATCCCCTTTGCGGGACAGGAGAGCGTGGAGTTTTCTACGGGCCTGCTGTTTCGCTGTGTCAACGAGCCGTTGTTGACGATCGGAGTCGAGATTTGCGAGGACCTGTGGGTGGCAGATCCCCCCTCCACCCGCCTGGCCCAAGGGGGTGCGACGCTGGTTCTGAACCCCTCCGCCAGCGATGAGACGGTGTGCAAGGACGCCTACCGCCGGACGCTGCTGGAAGCCACCTCCGGGCGGCTGGTCTGCGGCTATGTCTACGCCGACGCGGGATGGGGGGAGTCCTCCACTGACCTCATCTATGCCGGGCACAGCCTCATCGCGGAAAACGGGACGATCCTAGCCGAGCGGCGCTTTGCAACCGGCCTGACCATCACCGAGATCGACCTGCAAAAGCTGGCCCACGAGCGGCAGCGCATGACGACCTACCCGGCGGACGCCCCCGACCTGTATCCAAATTACTTTGAATTGGAGCGCACGGAGACCCGGCTCACCCGCCCCATCGCCCCCAATCCCTTCGTCCCCGCCGACCACGGGGACCGGGCGGCCCGGTGCCGGGAGATCCTGACTCTGGCGGCGCTGGGCCTGAAAAAACGGCTGGCCCACACCAAGGCCAAAACCGCAGTGGTGGGTCTGTCCGGGGGCCTGGACTCGACCTTGGCGCTGCTCATCACGGCACGGGCCATGGAGCTGCTGGGCCGTCCCCAGTCCGATATTTTGGCCGTCACCATGCCCTGCTTCGGCACCACCCAGCGGACGAAGTCCAACGCCCAGGTCCTGGCGGAGGAGATCGGGGCCAGCTTCCGGGAGATCGACATCGGCCCCGCCGTGAAGCTCCATTTTCAAGAGATCGGCCAGGCCATGGAGGATCTCTCCGTCACCTTCGAGAACGGGCAGGCGCGGGAGCGCACGCAGGTCCTGATGGACCTGGCCAACAAGACCGGCGGCCTGGTCATCGGCACCGGAGACCTGAGCGAGCTGGCTCTGGGCTGGGCGACGTATAACGGGGATCACATGTCCATGTACGCCGTGAACGCAGGCATCCCCAAGACGCTGGTGCGCCATCTGGTGGCTTATGTGGCCGACGAGCAGCGGGGGAGCGCCCCGCGCCTGTCCGCCGTGCTGGAGGATATTTTGGCGACCCCCGTCTCCCCGGAGCTGCTGCCGCCCAAGGAGGGAGAGATCGCCCAAAAAACGGAGGACTTAGTCGGGCCGTATGAGCTGCACGACTTTTTTCTCTACTACGCCGTCCGCTGGGGCTTCCGGCCCCGGAAGGTGTTCCGGCTGGCGGAGTATGCCCTGGGGGAGAAGTATGACCGGGCAACGCGCCTGCGCTGGTTGCAGAATTTCTACCGCCGCTTCTTCGCCCAGCAGTTCAAGCGCTCCTGCCTGCCGGACGGACCGAAGGTCGGTTCCGTGACCCTCTCGCCCAGAGGGGACTGGCGGATGCCCTCGGACGCGGCCGCAAGGCTGTGGCTGGAAGAGGTGGAGCGCTTGACCATTTGACAGAAAAAGGAGAGGGCCGCATGGCCCTCTCCCTCAGTTTGTAGGAGCTAGGTTTTGTGGTTGTCTTACTTCACCACGCCGTCACAGAAGCGGTGCAGGATCGCAGAGACCTGGGCACGGGTGGCGTTGCCCTGGGGCGCCAGGGTGGTGTTGGTCACGCCGTTGATGAGCTTGGCGGCGTTGGCCCAAGCCAGGGCATCCTTGGCGTAGGCGCTGACCTGGCCGTTGTCAGAATACCCGGACAGATCGGCCTTCTTCGTCACGTCATAGCCCTTGTACTGCGCGTAGCGATACAGGATCGCCGCCATCTGCTCGCGGGTGATGGAGTCGTTGGGCGCAAAGGTCGTGGCGGAGGTGCCCTTCACGATCTGGTTGGCTGCGGCCCAATTCACGGCGTCCGTGTACCACTGACCGGCGGGCACGTCCACAAAGGCGCTGGTGCCGGTGACGGCAGGAGAACCCTCCAGACGGTACAGAATGGTCACGATCATGGCGCGGGTGGTGGTGGCGTTGGGGGCGAACACATCCGCCGCCGTACCGGCCATCATGCCCTTTTCATACACGTATTTCACATCGTTGTAGAACCAGTCGGCGCTCTTCACATCCCCGAAAGGCAGGCCGGAGACGGGAGCCTCAGTCCACTTGGCATAAACCGTGATGTTGGCGTCCAGCTTCACAGAGGTGATCTTCTTGGTCAGGCCCTTGTCTGCATACCAGCCCTCGAAGGTCGCACCGGACTTGGTGGGAGCGTACTGGGCCAGGTCAATGGTAGTGCCCTTGTTCTTCGTGACCTTGCTGATGGCGCTGCCGCCGTTGGTCTCAAAGGTCAGGGTGTAGGTGGTGGAGGCAGAACCACTGTGAGTAGTCTGAGTAGCCCACTTAGCATAGAGAGTAATATCGTCGGTAACAGGACTGTTGAAGCTATAAGCCTCTGTGCATTCAGAATCAGTATACCATCCGTCGAAACGATAGTTCTCCTTAGACGGGTCTGTAGGCTTGGTCACCATATCACCGTGTTTCACCGATGCACTCTCTACGAAGGAACCACCCTGGCTGTCAAATGTCACCACATACACAGCATTAGTTGTTAGTTCTACCGTCAGGGAGTACGTTCCGCTCTCTTCAGGCAAGGTAATGTCGAAGGAGTTCAGGTTTCTGGCTCGAATTGGAGTCGAAAAAGTCTTGCTGCCATCGTCAACATCAGTAAACGTGGCCTTACCAAAAAGAGGTAGATTATCTGTCCAAACATTGGATAGATGGTTACCATTCTTATCTACGGCGTTTTCAATTTTCGCGTTTACGGTTGCTCCACCATCATATGGGGCAGAAGAAAAGTAGCCGCTAAGGTCTCCATCAAATTGATTATCGATCTCAATCTTGTTATCAGACTCAGTAACGGTGTATTCCGTATCAATGTAGAACTCGTTGCCGGTGCAGGTCAGGTAGAAACCGAAGTAATTCATACCTATAGGTGACTTAAATGCACCGCCATTCGTAAAGTTATTTATATATACATAATTGCTTGAGCTGGATGAATATTTGATAGACCCTGTATTTTCAAAGGGAGTGGACCAATTTACAACTATGTCGTGGTAATTACTGATGTCTTGATTGAGAGAGATAGTGCAATCATCTACAATATTCGCCTGTACGTCACTTTCCATCATAGTATTACCGGATGATAGGGAAGCAGTGATTTTGTAATCACCGTCAGGGACGTAGATTGTATCCCCAGCCATATAAGCTGAAAGACTGTCAAACAGGACATTCAATTCTCCAATCTCCCAATCCTTATCGTCACAGGTTAAAGTGACTTTGTTCAGTGCACTCCTATCTAGTGTTGTATTGTTAGGACTTAATTGGTATAGCTCTTGATCTGAATAAATGATGATGTTGGCCTCATCGCTATCCTCTATTTGCGAAAGCGCCGAAGAGTTGGTAGTATAACACTTGAGCGTTTTGCTGTTCAGATCACTCTGGAGATAGGAAGTATTCCAATAGGAATCTCCGGTCTTCTTAGTACACAAAACAGCTTCATAGTAGTCAGAGGGTGTAGACACAATATCGAAGTAGTAAATCAGAGCAAAGGTATCAATGTCGATCGCCTGATCCTGTGAAGTGAGATCAACATCGGTAGAACGTCCGAAGCCTACACCATCTACTGTTCCTTCAAGATAGACAGAATACTTGCCTGCGGAGAGCGTAATGGATTTATCGGCCTTTATGGGGATATCAACATAATAGGTGTAATTGTTGGTATCGGTGATGCGAGAAATGTAAGCCCCTGTTATCGCATCCTTATCTGTCTTTTGGATTGTAAGCTGTTGTGTACCACTAGTGCTAAGGGCCTCGCCACTCTTGGACATATCTGTTAGGGCAATTCCATAATCATAAGCTATGATAACGGTGTATTTCTCAGGGCCCTTAATCATATCCATGGTTTTGGGACAGCGATAAGTGGTTCCGCTGATCTTCTCGAATTCACAATTCACATTAGATGAGAAGTGGTACACAAAGAAGGATGGTGTGGTCATCTGGTCAGGCAGAGTAACCGTGTAGTAACTGTCGGCTTCAGAAATCAAAGTGATCGTATCAGTAAACTGCTTGGTTGCTTCGTTTCCGTTTCTATCCTTGTAATAGGTTGTTACAGTGACAGTATAGTCTCCAGCTGCATACTTGGACAGATCAACTTCGTAATCATTTCCGCAATCGGATATCGAAGTGGGTTTAACCGCGAGAGCAGGCTCCGCTCCAAGTTGTACCTCCACTTTAGAAAGGTTCTTGGTGTCCTCTACGAAGAACTCCAGAGGATTGCCGTACAGGAGAGTAGTTTCATAGAAATACGCCGCAGGAACGCTCCAGACCTCCTCGGAAATGGGTAAATCAAATGTGTCGGACAGGGTTGCTTCAACAGTAGGAGAGGTCTTGTACTTCACGGAAGCTGAAATGGTGTGATTCCCCGCTTCCAATCCCTTCTCAAAGGACAGCCAGTACCGGATGCGGTGGCTGGATGGAGATTGTCTTACCTCACTGGGCTTGGTGGTACCGTCAAGCGTGAAATCAGCACTGGTAACATCGATAGCCTTTAACACATCGACCACGACAGAGAAAGGCTGATTTTCATAGATAGTTTGCAAGGGAAGTGTGTTAAACTGAGGGATTTCTCTCTGACGTGCTGTTACAGTGGCAGTAGCAGAGTTGTTAGAGGTGCTGCGTTCCTCAAGATTGACAGAAGTATTTGCCAATTCTACACGAATGGAATTGCTTGTGGCAGTAGGTGTCCAGTCTACGGAGAAGGTATGACCGCTGAACGCATCCATGTAGTAGTTGGTTTCTTCATGTATAACCGTTGTTCCATTATAGCAGATGAGATTGAACCAACCACCTCGGCTGCCGCGATTGTAAACATTAAAGTTCAGCTTGCCAGATTCTCCCACAACGAGGTCGTCAGAGCCATAAATATTCTCAGAATAAACACAGAAGTCAGGCTTAGTGCGAACATCCTGCAAATCATCAGGATCACCGATGTAGGCTATCTCTGTATCAGCAGGATATAGGATGGTGATTTCGGTATCGGCGGTTACAGAGTGTGATCCAGGGTTAGTGTCGTAGGCAAAGACTAGGACATTTTTCTTCCCAAGCCTGAGGTTGTCATTCGGAATATCTGCTATTGTTACGTCGGTCAGGCCTTCATTACTAACTTTACCTGCGGGATCCCCGTTCAGTGTTATATCGTAGTTTGTGTCGGTTTTGTCTATGTAACCATCACCATACATTCTGCCGGTAGTTTTAACATTGGGCTTTTTACTATTATCACCGCTATAATTAGGAGCATAGAACGGAACAGTGATATGACCTCGATTAGTACATTGCCGGCCTTTAATGTTAATGTGGTTTTCCATCAAATCATTGGCGTATCCTTGCATATAGTTTAACTCATCGTCTAGCGGTTTCTCAATGATGAAATCTACTATATTGGAGAAGAAAAAACCGACAATTGGGTGAGTTAAGGTAACAGCCATCTTGCCCGCTGTCAAAATAGTTTTTATTGCTGAATAACCATAAAAATTAACTTTATCTTGCTGTGTTAAATATGGATTTCGTGATATATCATTAATTCCTTCCAAGATACAGCCGTAGTTATACATATCACTCAACATGTCCACCGCGCCATAGGAAAGAGGATTTGGATCAAGCATTCCAGCGTGTTTACTGGAACGAATAAAATCTACTCCACCTTTGATATTGGAAAGTTTGAATGTAGTTTCTAAAACAAATCTCTCTCCTTTTTCAAAGGAGTCCCCTTTCGCCATAAGTCGAAGGGGAGATTTTATATTGTTTGTACTGTCTGTACTGTCGGTAAGGTTGGTTGCAGATAATAAATTTGTGGTAGGGCTACTTATTATCTGATTATACTCATCTACAGTCAATGCAGAATATAGGTGCACAACGAGAGATCCATCCGTATCATACTCTACAGTAGACTCTTTAATAGTAGCACCATCTTCCAACACGGAAGATTTCGTTTGAATTTCGATTGGTAAATCAGAAACTGCACCGACGTCAACATTGGACGAATAGGAGATGTCAAAGAGGTTCTTATTGTCTAAAATATCATCGACAGAGGTAGCGCTGGAACTATCGACAAACTTCTCTCCATCGTAGTATTGATATTGAACGCTGCTTTTTTCAACTTCAAAGTTTGTTATAGGGTTGCCTTCTTGTTTCAGAACGAGCTGTCCCATTGATGTAACTGTGATTTCTTTTCCTTCAGTATTAAAAACAACTTCCTGTTCTGAGGTCTTACCAGCACAGGACATAATCAGGCTACCGGTCAATTCGGAGATAGAATTGCTCTTCATCTTGGCAAGATCAGGCTGTACCTCAATCTCAATAGACGAACCGGCACTCATTTCATAGTTGGTAACAATCGGAGAGAAGGAGAGGTAATCCTGTAAAGACTCATCTGCGCTGATAGTCAAGTCAGTCAGAGTGTCGCCGTTGTTTGTAACTTTCCATGTTTGGCGTAATGTGGATTCGCTGGAGGAAACCTTCGTCCATGCAAGATCCAGATAGGGAAGATTACAGGAAAGGGTCACGTTATCCTTTGTATCCTCTGAATACTTGCCATTGGAGAGGGTATAGGCGGTAATGGGGATGTTGTAACTTTCTCGTTCAGCATTTTGCGCAAAGACGGACAATTCAACTTGAATGCTCTCACCAGCTGAAATGATAGCGGGATTACTCTTAGAGCCGATTTTGATAATCTCCATGGAAAGATCATCATAGGTATTGTTTGTTTCTAAATAAAACTCCTGTGTTTCATTGGATGTGTTTCTGACCGTGATTATGCACTCTTGCTCATAGTCGCGTTGGATTGTATGATCAAGCGTAGTCAAATACAGCAGGCCGTCAACGGCAGGCCCGGGTTCAGGTTCTTTCTCCTTAACCGTGACTGTTTTACCGGTTTCAGCTGAGATCGTAATCTCAGACTCCTTTTCACTGAATGCACTAGCCAACGCAGCAGTGGGAAGCAGGGTCAGCAGTATACACACGCTCAGTGCTGCTGATAACACTCTCTTCTTCATGTTCAATTCCTCCTAATTACTCCAACTGAAATCAGTTGTTGAATTTGCTCAAAACATAGCATAGTATCTTCCAGTTGCATAGCTTTTTTGTAAAATCAACTCGTTTTTGCGTAAAATCAACTGATTCCTGCCATCGTGTTTCCCAACGGTTCGTCCGGGGAAAGGTTGTCTCTCCCCGAACGAGGTCGGGGAAAAACAAAAATGCCGTGCAGGTTCCAATGACCCTACACGACAAGCTAGGAGGCAAATGCCCATGCGTACAAACGTCTGGGGTGCGCCTCAGGGTATAACAAAACACAGGTTTCCCAGAGATAGCCAACTGCAAATTGCTTGCAATGGCCCTGAAAAAACTGTATAATAGTACCCATGCGGTGCGGCCTCAGGCCGTTGTGTAGGTGCTCTCTCACCTGTGCAGGCTGGCGGAGCTCCTACCTTCCGTCAGCTGCCGCATATTTTGTTTTCCGAGTCTATTATACCAAATGGTCAGAAAATAGCAAGGAAAATTTCTTCAGTTGGAAAATTTCGGGATAGAAAGCGGATTGACAAGGCTGACAGCATGCCGTACAATAAGGGTGGACGAAATGATGCGAGGTTCATCCACAACAAGTCACCTCTTTTCTCGCTGCGAAGGAGTTGCAAAAAAGAGAGCATCCGGACAACGGATGCTCTCTTTTTTGCACGTTACATCAAAATTAGCCGCATGGGTTTCCGTCACTCGTCCAGCTTGAGGACGGCCATAAAGGCCTCGGTGGGGAGCTGGACGGTGCCCAGGGTGCGCATCTTTTTCTTGCCTTCCTTCTGCTTTTCCAGCAGCTTCTTCTTCCGGCTGATGTCGCCGCCGTAGCACTTGGCCAGCACGTCCTTCCGCATGGCCTTGACGGTCTCGCGGGCGATGATCTTGCCGCCGATGGCCGCCTGGACGGGGACCTCGAAGAGCTGGCGGGGGATGTTCTCCTTCAGCTTTTCGCAGATCTTCCGGGCGCGGCCGTAGGCCTTGTCCCGGTGGACGATGAAGGACAGGGCGTCCACCTGCTCGCTGTTGAGCAGCAGATCGACCTTGACCAGGTCGGAAGCGCGGTAGTCCAGGAACTCGTAGTCCAGGGAGGCGTAGCCTTTGGTCCGGGCCTTCAGGGCGTCAAAGAAGTCATAGATAATTTCGTTCAGGGGCATGTGATAATGGATCTCGACCAGGTTGGTGTCGAGATACTGCATGTCTTTGAACTCGCCCCGGCGCTCCTGGCACATGGGCATGATGTTGCCGACGTAATCCGGGGGGGCGATGATGGAGACCTTGACGAACGGCTCCCGCTGCTCCGCGATGACGGAGGGGTCAGGGTAGTTGTGGGGGTTGTCCACGCGGACCTCTGTGCCGTCGGTCTTGGTCACTTCGTAAATGACGTTGGGCAGGGTGGTGATGAGGTCCAGGTCGAACTCCCGCTCCAAGCGCTCCTGAATGATCTCCATGTGGAGCATCCCCAAAAAGCCGCAGCGGAAGCCGAAGCCCAGGGCGGCGGAGGTCTCCGGCTCGAAGGACAGGGAGGCGTCATTGAGCTGGAGCTTTTCCAGGGCGTCCCGCAGGTCGGGGTACTTGGAGCCGTCTTCGGTGTAAATGCCGCAGTAGACCATGCTCCGGGCGGGGCGATAGCCGGGCAGGGGCTCGTCAGCGGGGTTTTCCACGGTGGTGATGGTGTCGCCCACCTGGGTGTCCTTGACGTTCTTGATGGAGGCGGTGAGATAGCCGACCTCGCCGGCGGAGAGGCTCTTGCAAGGCTCCAGCTTGGTGGGCAGCAGATGGCCGATCTCCACCAGGCTGTACTGGGCGCCGGAGGCCATCATCTTCACGGTCTTGTCCAGGGTCAGCGTGCCTTCCATGACGCGGAAGTAGACGACGACACCGCGGTAGGCGTCATACTGGCTGTCGAAGATCAGGGCCTTGAAGGGGGCCTTGGGATCGCCGGTGGGGGCGGGGACGTGATGCACCACGTCCTCCAGGACGGCCTGAATATTGGTGCCCATCTTAGCGGAAATTTCGGGCGCGTTGGCGGCCTCCAGGCCGATGACGTTCTCTACCTCTTCCTTGGCCAGGGCGGGGTTGGCGGCGGGGAGGTCGATCTTGTTGATGACGGGGCGAATTTCGAGATCATGCTCCATGGCCAGATAGGTGTTGGCCAGGGTCTGGGCCTCCACGCCCTGGGAGGCGTCGACCACGAGAATGGCCCCCTCGCAGGCGGCCAGGGAGCGGGAGACCTCGTAGTTGAAGTCCACATGGCCCGGCGTGTCGATGAGGTTCAGGGTGTAGGTCTCGCCGTCCAGAGCGTCGTACTGGATGGTGACGGCGCGGGCCTTGATGGTGATGCCGCGCTCGCGCTCTAAGTCCATGTTGTCCAGCAGCTGGTTTTCCATCTCCCGCTCCGGCACGGCGTGGCAAAGCTCCAGCAACCGGTCGGCCAGGGTGGACTTGCCGTGGTCGATGTGGGCGATGATGGAGAAATTGCGGATCTTGGATTGGTCGGTCATAGTATTTTTATCCTCCTTGGTGGGGGTGGCGTTTGGCGAAGCCAAACACCATGAAATCGCTTAGGTCTTATGGTTCTTCCGCTCCCCGGCGACCTCTCGCCCCAGCTGGTCGGCCAGGGTCCGGAAGAGCAGGGCAGTCTCCGGATGGCGGTGGCAGAGGTCCAGGCAGAGCTGGGTGAGCAGGTCCGCGGCGGTGAGCATCACGGCGGGGTCCGGCCCCTGGCTGGCGCCCTGGCCGGTGCCACGGTCAGTCAGGCGACCCAACAGATAGTCGGCGGATACTTGGTAATAGTCACAGGCCCGGACCACAAAGGCCAGGCCCGGCTCCCGGATGCCGTTTTCATAGTGGGACAGCAGCGCCTGGGAGACCTCCAGCGCTTGGGCGGCCTCGCGTTGGCTGACGCCTTTTTCATGGCGCAGCTGGGACAGGGTCCGGGCAAAGCGTGCGTACATACGATTCCTCCTGCCGTCCCGCCGGGTGGACCGGAGGGACGTTACGTTCTGTATAGTATATCTCCGCTATTATACGCTGAAAAATACCCTCTGTAAAGAGTCTTGCGAGGAGAAATTTTCTCCCCCCGCTGCCGGGTGGACCGGCGTTTTCACAGGGGGCCTCGACGCCCTTCCGCCGGGAGGGGCAAAAGGCGGCAAAAGGTCTTGCTTTACACCTCTTGACGGGGGGAGCGCAAGCTCGTATCATCATACTTGTAACCGGTTTGTTACTTTTTGGTTGGGCCCAACCCGGATAACAGAAAGGAGCAATCTGTGAAACAACGAATGAGATCCGCTTGGCAGCTCTGGCGCGGCCAAGCGAGAACGGCCAAGCTGTGCCTGGCCCTGGCAGCCCTGTCTGTGGCGGCGGCGCTGCTGCTCTCCTCCGGGACGCTGTGCTACGCCGTCTCCTCCCAGGACCTGGTCCGGGAGCAGGCGATCACCCCCGCAGCCCAGCCCACCCGGCAGCTGACGGGGGCGGAGTCCCCAGGTATCCAAACGACGGCGGCGGAGCCAACAGAACCGGCGGAGACCCCGCCGGAACCGGCCCCAACAGAGCCGCAGGAAGACACGCCGCCTGCCGATGCTTTGATCTGGCCCGTCACCGGGCGCATCACGTCCCCTTTCGGCCCCCGGACCATCTTCGGTGGGGAAGACTTCCACCGGGGCTTGGACATCGCCGTTCCCCTGGGGACGCCCATCGCGGCGGCGGCCGGGGGACAAGTCATCTGGTCCGGCGAAAAAGGCTCCTATGGCAACCTCATCCAGATCGACCACGGCAACGGCTGCGTCACTTATTACGCCCACTGCTCGGAGCTTCAGGCGGCGGTGGGGGACTGGGTGGCGCAGGGGCAGACCATTGCCTTGGTCGGTTCAACGGGCCGCTCCACCGGCCCCCACTGCCATTTTGAGGTCCTTTGGCAGGGGGAACGGCTGGACCCTCAGAACTGTCTACCTTGACAAAATCTCTTTTCTTTGGAGGAACCGGCAGAAAGGAGGCGCTTTGCAGGTAGTTTCCCGTGAAAATGCACAATAAATGCATAAAACTCTGCGAATGAAGATAAAATTTGGGAAAATATAGGAAAAAAGTGCAGGAAAAGCGTCGAGATGCAAGAAATTGCCCTTTCCTAGCTTATGATGCAGGAAGGGCGTCGCGTCCGTGAAGAAATGTTTTTAATCATTTTGTATATAGACAATAGGTTGATTTTTTTTCGGGTTTTAGGTACCCTTGGGGCAGTTGATCGGTTTTATACCCATTTCATACAAGGAGGATTTTTATTATGTTACCTGTGAACCCGGAAGCCATCGGCCTGTTTGGTCTGTTTGCCACCGTCATCTGCTTCGGCCTGGAGCAGGTGGGCGTCGGCGTCAAGGGCGCTGACCACGCCAAGCTCACCCGCAGCCTGGGCTACATCGCCGTTTTCTTCGGTGGCTTTACCCAGCTCTTCACCGGCGTGTGTATGTACCTGTTCTCTGTCGGCGGTGACCACAGCATCTATCTCGGCACCGTCTTCAGCTTCTTCGGCCTGTTCTGGATCTTGGTTGGCTTCTTCTTCTTAAAGGGCGGCGACAAGAAGGTCATGGCCCACTTCTTCCTGACCGCCCTCATCCTGGTCATCGGCTTTACCATCCGTGCCTTCCAGGACGGCCTCATCTGGCCCCTGGGCGTGGACCTGGTGGTGATCGACCTGCTGCTGATCACCCTCATCCCCGCCTGGTACACCGAGAAGCCCGCCCTGACCAAGCTGGCCGGCGTGTGCAACCTGGCCATCGGCATCATCTCCCTGTTCCTGCTTTTCCCGGCTCTGTTTGCGTGAGGCAGACCGGAGCAAGTTTGTTCCCATCTACCCTATGAAAACCGAATCAAGATCGACTGTACCAGCGGAGGCGCGTGTTGCCTCCGCTGGTTTATTTCGTGTAATATATTGTATTTTTCGTGCAAACAGCGTATACTATACATGCCAGCACATGCCAGCAAGAAGGAGTTGATACTATGGCTGGAACAACGACAAACATCAGCATCCGAATGGACGCTGACCTCAAAGCGCAAGCAGATGCCTTGTTTTCTGAACTCGGCATGAATCTTTCCACAGCCTTTAATATTTTTGTTCGTCAGTCTCTGCGGGAGGGTGGGATCCCCTTTGCCATCAAAATGGAGCAACCCAATCAAGAGACGATAGCCGCCATGCTGGAAGCAGAGCGGATCGCCAGAGACCCGTCCGTAAAAGGTTATACGGATCTGGACGAACTCTTCGCGGATCTCAAGAAATGAGAGCATCAAAATATACTGTCAAGCCCACCTCGCAATTTAAAAAAGACTACAAGCTGGCTATGAAACGAGGCCTTGATATTTCTCTCTTGGAAGACATCATCGCAAAATTGGCGTTGGGAGAATCCCTGCCAGAAAAGAACCGGGATCACGCGCTCAGCGGAAATTGGAATGGCTACCGGGAATGTCACATACTACCAGATTGGCTACTGATCTACAAATTAGAAGACAACATCCTGATTTTGACCTTGGCTCGTACTGGGACCCACAGTAACTTATTTAACAAATAATCCGTTTGACAAAGTTCGCAAGGAGTTTGCTTTGTGTTGTAAAAAGAGGCCGGGGGCGTCGTGTCCTCGGCCTTTGCTGTGTCTGGCCTGAGAAAAGTGAAACGAAAACACGGCTTCTGCCTGGCCAGATTTGTGCCAGGTGCCCTTTTTTCTGGGGAGCGGCAAAAAGCCGTGAAAATCCCCCTGGATTGTGCTAAAATAAAGTATTCGGGCGCGGCAGACCGCCGCCCATCCGTCAGAGGAGGTCTTGCAGCCATGTCGGCCAAGGAAGAATTTATCGAACTGTTTCAGGAGCACATCCACCGGGACGGGGCAGAGGCCCTGCTGGATTACCTGACCAACAAATGCGACTTTTTCACCGCCCCGGCGTCCGCCCGGTACCACGGGGCTTACGCCGGCGGCCTGTGTGAGCACAGCCTGAACGTCTACCACTGCCTGGCGGACTACCTGGCCCGCGAGCGGGTCACGGACCTGTATGGGCTGGAATACAGCCAGGAGTCCATCGCCCTGGTGTCTCTGCTGCATGACGTGTGCAAGATCGGCTGCTACAAGCCCTCCACCCGCAACGTGAAGGGGGAGGACGGCAAGTGGACCAAGGTCCCCACGTATCAATATGAAGACCCCCTGCCCTATGGCCATGGGGAGAAATCCGTCTATGTGGTCAACGGCTTCGTCCGGCTGACGAGAGAAGAGGCCATGGCCATCCGCTGGCACATGGGCTTTTCCGGGACGGAAGACAGCCGCCTGGTCGGCAAAGCCTTTGCTAAGTATCCTCTGGCCTTCGCCCTGTCTGTGGCTGACATGGAAGCCACCTATTTCCTCGAAGAGGAACCCTGAAATCCCAACGCGCCCCCCAGCGGAAAGGGGGCGCAGGAAAGGAAGCTATTCGTTTTATGACAACCTTTGCATCCCTTGGGATCGCGGCGCCCATTCAAACCGCTCTGGCCGAGTACGGCTATGAGACGCCCACCGTGATCCAGGAAAAGGCCATCCCCGCCGGTATCGCCGGGCGGGATGTCCTGGGCAGCGCCCAGACCGGCACGGGCAAGACCTGTGCCTTCGGCGTGCCCATCTTGCAGCGCCTGGCCGCACAAGGCCACGGCAAACCCATCCGCGCCCTCATCCTCACCCCCACGAGAGAGCTGGCCATCCAGATCGACGACAACCTCCACGCCTACGGCAAGCACCTGCCCCTGACCGAAGCCGTCATCTTCGGCGGCGTGGGCCAAGCCCCCCAAGTCGAGAAGCTCAAGCGGGGCGTGGATATCCTCACCGCCACCCCCGGCCGCCTGTTAGACTTAGCCGGGCAGGGGCTTTTGGACCTATCGCAGGTGGAGATCTTCGTCCTGGACGAGGCCGACCGGATGCTGGATATGGGCTTTATCCACGATGTCCGCAAGGTCATCAAGCTCCTGCCGGAGAAGAAGCAGACCATGTTTTTCTCTGCCACCCTGCCGCCGGAGATTTTGGACCTGGTGGACACGCTGCTCCATGACCCGGTGAAGGTCGCCGCGGCCCCCATCTCCACCCCTGTGGAAGTGATCCGCCAGGAGGTCTGCCTGGTAGACCGGAAGAACAAGACGGACCTGCTGCTGGAGATCCTACATCAGGAGAACGTGAGCAGCGCCCTGGTCTTTACCCGCACCAAGCACGGCGCGGACAAAGTGGCCAGGGACCTGACCCGCAAGGGCGTCACCGCTGCCGCCATCCACGGCAACAAGTCCCAGACTGCCCGGCAGGAGAGCCTGCGGAAGTTCAAGTCCGGGGAGCTGCGGGTCCTGGTCGCCACGGACATCGCTGCCCGTGGCCTGGACATCGAGGACCTGTCCTATGTCTTCAACTACAACCTCTCCGAGGTCCCCGAAACCTATATCCATAGGATCGGCCGGACGGGCCGCGCAGGGAAGGGGGGCACGGCCATCTCCTTCTGCGATTATGGCGAGCTGCCTATGCTCAAAGACATTGAGAAGCTGCTGAAAAAGCCCATCCCCCGCCGGGAGCACGACTACCCCATGCAGGTCTTCGAGGCCCCGAAGAAAGACAGCGAGGGCCGTTTGGTGTATCCCGAAGACGCGGAAGCCCGTCAGGCCGCCCGCGAAAAGAACGCCGCCCGCAAGCAGGCCGCCGCCGAAAAAGCCGCCCAGAAAGCGGCGAAGGAAGCGGAGCAGGCCGAGAAAGCCCAGCAGGCTGCGGCCTCCGAAGCGCCTGCCGATGAATCCAAGAGCCGGAAACGCCGCCGGGGCAAGCATCGCACCGAAGCCGCTGCGCCAGAAGCACAGCAGCAGGTCCAGCCCGCCCCCAAGCCGGAAAAGACCCGCCGGACCTTCCCCCACGGGAAGCAAAATCTGGGCAGCCTGTCCGACTTCTTAGCCGCCCAGCCTACGGACGCGGAAGAGGCATCTTACGCGCCCCACCGGGACCCGCTGGAGGGGGAGGTCATCATGGACGCCACCGCCCGCCTGCTGGCGGCGAAGCCTGTCTATCATTATTATAAGCCCCACCATAAAACCCAGAACGACCGGACCCACAGCCACGGCACCAAACAGCGGCACCAAGCCCAAGGCCAGAACGACAACGCCGAGCGGAACGGCCGAAATCGAAACGACCGGCGGAGCAAGAACCGCAGTGCCAAGACCCAGGCCCAGGAGCCGACCAAGGCGGTGAAGACCATCCACCCCGAACAGACGGCCCAGGCCCCCAAGCGGCGGGACCTGCCCAAGAAGGGGGCACCCGTTCCGATGAAAAAGGCCGGGTCTCCCCTGGACCGCAACCCCGCCCGGTCCAACCGGGGCCGGAACCGCATTCCCCCCAGGGTCGAGCCGCCGGCCAACCGGCAGAAAGACTCCACCGAGCAGAAGAGCCTGATGAAGCCCTTCTATATCGACCATGATTAAAGACGCTGACTGGCAGCAGCGGATCGGCGCCCCGCCGGAGAGATCCCGGAGGCGGCGTCGGCGGCGCCGGTCCGGCTGTCTGACCCGATTTCTGGCTTTCGTGCTGGTGGTTGCCGCCCTGACGGGGTGGTTCTGGTGGCAGCAGAACGGGCTGAGCAGCGAAGAAATTGAGATCGCTTCGGCCCCGGACGGGTTCGCGGGCTACCGCATCGTTCTCATCTCCGACCTGCATGCGAAGGAGTTTGGCGCGGGAAACGAGAAGCTCATCCAATACGTCAAAGACCTGCACCCGGATCTCATCGCCATCGTGGGCGATATTCTGCACGAAAAGAGCCAGCTTGCCATGATCCCCGCCGTGGCCAGCGGCCTGGCCGGCGTGGCCCCGACCTATTACGTCACCGGCAACCACGAGTGGGCTGCCCATGCAGTTCAGGAGCTGGAACCGCTGCTGGAAGAAAACGGCGTCCACGTCCTCTCCAACACCTATGTGATGCTGGAGCGGGGCGGGGACAAGATCGCCCTGTTAGGCGCGGAGGACAGCAATGGCTACGCCGACCAGAAGACCATCGCAGAGCTGTCCGAAGAGGTGCGGCAGGAGCAAGGGGACGTTTACAAGATCCTGCTCAGCCACAGAAACACCCGCATCGAGGAATATGTCGATGCCCACATCGACCTGACCCTCTGCGGCCACGCCCACGGGGGACTCATCCGCCTGCCGGGGACGGACGGCCTCATCGGGCCGCACCGAGAATTTTTCCCCAGCTACACGGCGGGTCTCTACGACCTGCCCTACGGCCAGCTGGTCGCCTCCCGCGGCCTGGGCAACCAGTTTCCGGCTTTCCGGCTCTTCAACCGCCCGGATGTGCCGGTGGTCGTGTTAGAATAAAATTAGAATAAAAATGATTTGCGTAATTTTGGAATGAGATGAACAGAGAGAACCTATGAAACGAAAGCAATACACCAGAGGGCTTCGGGTGGGCGTTCCCATTTCCCTGGGCTATTTGGCGGTGGCCTTTACCATGGGCATCACCGCACGAAACGCCGGATTGTCGGCCGTTCAGGCGACCCTGACCAGCTTTTTGGTCAACGCCTCGGCGGGCCAATACGCCGCCTTTACCCTCATGGCCGCCCAGGGCGGATATTTGGAAATGGCCATCTTAGAGCTGGTGACCAACGCCCGTTACCTGCTCATGTCCTGCTCCTTGAGCCAGAAGCTCTCCCCCAAGACCAAGCTGTGGCAGCGCCTCACGGTGGGCTTTGCCGTGACGGATGAGATGTTTGGCATGGCCATTGCCGAGCCGGAGGAAGTCAGCCCCTGGTACTATTTTGGTATGATGAGCATCGCCATCCCCGGCTGGTCGCTGGGGACTTTTTTGGGGACGACGGTGGGGAATATCCTGCCGGCCAACGTGGTCAGCGCCCTGAGCGTGGGCCTGTACGGCATGTTCCTGGCGGTCATCATCCCCGCCGCCCGGAAGAGCAAGCTGATCTTGGGCGTGGTGGTAGCGTCCATGGCCGCCAGCTTCCTGCTGGAGAGCCTGCCGATTTTTGCCGGGATCGCTTCGGGCACGAAGCTCATCCTTTTGACGGTCGTCCTCTCCGCCGGGGCGGCGCTGCTGTTCCCGGTGAAGGACGAAGAACCCGGAGAGGAGGAGACCCCGTGACCCATAACAACTATGTTTATATTCTGGTGGTGGCGGTGGTGACGTACCTCATCCGCGTCCTGCCCCTGACCCTCATCCGCCGGGAGATCAAGAACCGCTTTCTGCGCTCCTTCCTCTACTATGTGCCCTATGTGACCCTGGCAGCCATGACTTTCCCCGCCATCCTGCACGCCACGGACAGCGTATGGTCCGGTCTGGCGGCGCTGATCGTGGGCGTTTTGGTCGCCTGGTTCAGCGGAAATTTGTTCTTTGTGGCCGCTGCCGGGTGCGTGGTGGTCTTCCTCGTGGAAATGCTGCTCTGATCCCTTGACCCCTTGAAAGGAGACTGTGATGGACGAACGGAACCTTGGGCCGACGGCCTATGAAGCGGGACGCTGCCGGGTGGCAGTGGTCGGCGCGGGGCACGCCGGGATCGAAGCGGCCCTGGCCTGCGCCCGGCTGGGGCTTTCGACCCTGTGCTTTACCATCAATCTGGACGCTGTGGGCAACATGCCCTGTAACCCCGCCATCGGCGGCACCGGCAAGGGCCATTTGGTCCGGGAGCTGGACGCCCTGGGCGGCGAAATGGGCAAGGCGGCCGACCAGGCTTGCATCCAGTACCGCATCCTGAACCGGGGCAAAGGCCCCGCCGTCCACTCTCTCCGGGCGCAGGCCGACCGGCGGGAGTACCAGAAGGTCATGAAAGCGACCCTGGAGCGCCAGGAAAACCTGTGGGTCAAGCAGGCGGAGGTCACGAAGCTCTTGACCGAGAACGGCCATGTCACCGGCGTGCAGACGAACACCGGGGCGGTCTATTGGGCCGACGCCGTCATTCTCTGCTCCGGGACGTATCTGGGCGGCAAGACCATCATCGGCTCGGTCACCAAGCACAGCGGCCCGGACGGGATGTTCGGCGCAGACGAGCTGACCCAGAGCTTACTGGACGCGGGCCTGACCCTGCGCCGATTCAAGACGGGCACGCCCCCCCGTGTCAACGCCCGGTCCATCGACTTCTCCCGGCTGGAACGGCAGGAGGGGGACGAGGACGCCGTCCCCTTCTCCTTCGCCAGCCAGAAGCCGGGGGCAAACCGGGTGTGCTGTTACATCACCTACACCAACGAAAAGACCCACGAGATCATCCGGGCCAATCTGGACCGCTCACCCCTCTTCTCCGGCGTCATCCAGGGGGTGGGGCCGCGGTACTGTCCCTCCATCGAGGATAAGGTCGTCCGCTTTGCGGACAAGCCCCGGCACCAGCTTTTCTTGGAGCCGATGGGCTTGGACACCGAAGAGATTTATGTCCAGGGCTTTTCCTCCTCTTTGCCGGAGGACGTGCAGGTGGCCATGCTCCGCACCCTGCTGGGGTTGGAGCAGGCGGTGATGACCCGCCCGGCCTACGCCATTGAATATGACTGCGTGGACCCCACCGAACTTCTGCCTACTTTGGAACACAAAAAAGTGGCCGGGCTGTACGGCGCGGGGCAGTTCAACGGCTCCTCCGGCTATGAGGAGGCCGCTGTGCAGGGCTTCATAGCGGGGGTGAACGCCGCCCGGAAGCTGCTGGGCAAGGCCCCCATGATCTTAGACCGCAGCCAGGGCTACATCGGCGTCCTCATCGACGACCTGGTGACGAAGGGGACCAACGAGCCCTACCGCATGATGACCTCCCGGACGGAGTACCGCCTGCTCTGCCGCCAGGACAACGCCGACGAGCGGCTGACGCCCATCGGCTATGAGATCGGCCTCATTTCCCAGCAGCGCTATGACTCTGTGCAGGAAAAGTACCGGCAGGTCAAGCGGGAGGTGGACCGGCTGGAACACACCGGCGTGCCCGTGAGCCCCGCCCTCAACGCACTCCTGGAAGCCAAGGGGGAGCCCTTGGCGAAGAACAGCGTGCGCCTGTCCGATCTGATCCGCCGCCCCAAGATCACCTATGCAGACCTGGCGCCGCTGGACGCCGGTCGCCCGGCGCTGTCCCCACAGGTGGCGGAACAGGTGGAGATCTCCTTGAAATACGCGGGCTACATCGCCCGTCAGCAGCGGCAGGTAGAGGAAATGAGCCGGTTGGAGGGCAAGCTCCTGCCGGAGGAGATGAACTACGAGGCCCTGGCAGGCCTGCGGCTGGAGGCCCGGCAGAAGCTCACCGCCATCCGGCCCAGAAGCCTGGGGCAGGCGGCCCGCATCTCCGGGGTCTCCCCGGCGGACATTGCCGCCCTGATGATCGCCTTACAGGAGGAATAAGCCAAGATGAAACTGACGAACGTGAAAGGCAAGACTTGGGTGCTGGACAGCCCCCAGCTTGTTGGCGTGTACCAGCTCGATGACACCCGCTGCCTCCTGCTGGATCCCGGCAGCTGGAAGCTCATTGCACCCATCGAGACGGCCTTAAAAGAGGTGGGCTGGACCCCTGTGGGGGTGGCCTGCACCCACATGCACTATGACCACCATGAAAGCTCCCGGTATTTCCAGGAAACCTATGGGGCGGCTGTCTGCCTGCCACAGCTGGAGGCGGACATCGTGCGGAACGAAGAGAGCCTGAAAAACCATCTCTTCAACTTCACCATGGGGATGATCCGCACCATCCCCCGCTTGCAGCATCTGGTCTGCCCGGTGGACCGGGTGATCGGCTTGGACGAGGATACGGTAGAGTTGTGCGGCGCAGAGCTGAAGGTGGTCCGCACCCCCGGCCATTCGCCGGACCATGTGTGTTTTATCACACCCGACAACGTCTGCTTTGCCGGGGATACTCTGATGACCGAGGACGTGCTGGCTGAGGCCATGGTCCCCTTTGCCTTTGACCTGGCCGACGATCTGAAGAGCAAGCAGGTCGTGGGCGAGCTGGACTGCGACGCCTACATCTTCTGTCACAAGGGCCTGCGTTACGGTTCCGTGGCGGATCTGGCCCAGGCCAACATCGACCGCGTTCACTGCCAGCTGGCGGCCTGCGCAGACCTGGTGAAGGGCCCCATGACGTACAGCGAGTTTTACGCCGCTGTGGTCACGGCCTTTGACCTGCCCGTGGGCCACCCCGCCCGTGGGCTGCATTTGGAGCGGTACATCCGCCCCTATTTGGAGTATCTCATCGACACCGATCAGCTTGCGCTCATCGAGCAGCATGGGGCCCCGTCGGTCCGGCCCAAAGGGGCGGTGCAGGGTGGCTAAAACTGTCGTGCTGGGCCTGTCCGGCGGGGTCGATTCCGCCGTGGCGGCCCGCCTGCTGGTGGAGGCGGGGTACACCGTCTATGGCCACTGGCTGGACATCGGCTTAGGGGGCCGGGAGGCCGCCGCAGAGGTGGCGGAGAGCATCGGCATCCCCTTCTCCGCCGGGGACATCCGGCAGGAGTTGGAGACGGAGGTCATGGTCCCGTTTCAGCGGGACTATCTGGCCGGGCGGACGCCCCTGCCCTGCGCCCGGTGCAACCCCACGGTGAAATTCCCCGCCCTGTTTCGGCGGGCGGAGGAAGTGGGGGCGCAGTTCGTCGCCACGGGGCACTATGCCCGCATCCGACAGACGGAACACGGCCCCGCCCTCTGCCGGGGGGCGCACACCAACGACCAGGCGTATATGCTGGCCCGCCTGCCCAGACAGTGGCTGGGCCGCCTCCTCTTTCCCATTGGGGGCTATGAGAAGACCCAGGTCCGGGAGCTGGCGCGGGGGTATGGCATCCCCGTGGCGGACAAACCGGACAGCATGGAGATCTGCTTCATCCCCCAGGGGGATTACGCCGCCTGGCTGGACCAGCGCGGGCAGGTCCCCCCGCCGGGGGACTTTGTGGACCGGGACGGGAACGTCCTGGGCCGACACCTGGGCATCCACCACTACACCATCGGCCAGCGGCGGGGGCTGGGCATCCCGGCGGCGCACCGGCTCTTCGTTTCGGCCATCCGGCCGGCGGAAAACCAGGTGGTCTTGTCCGATGGGACCGACCTCATGGCCGATACCGTCTGGGGGGAGGCGCTGAACCGCCTGGCACCCCTGGAAGAGAGAGCCGAGGTGACGGTCCGCCTGCGCCATTCAAAGACGGAGACGCCGGCTGTGTTTTACCGGGAGGGCAGCGGGGGACGCCTGGAGCTGAAGACCCCCGCCCGCGCCCCCACACCGGGGCAGCTGGCGGTGCTGTACGATGGAGAGACTGTGTTGGGGAGCTTGTGGATCACAAAAGACCGTCGCGTGTAACGCGAGGAGGGTAGCATGGAACTGCGGCAAGTAAAAGGAAACACCTGGGTCCTGGACAGCTGGGAGCTGATCCCCCTTTACAAGCTCGATGCCCACCACTGCGTTCTGCTGGACACCGGCACCTGGGACCAGCGGGACGAGCTGGAGGCCGCGCTGGACGCGGCGGGGCTGGACCCGGTTGCGATCCTGTGCAGCCACGCCCACATGGACCACATGGGCAGCAACGCCTATTTCCAGAAAACGCGGGGAACGCAGGTCATTATGAGCCTGGGCGAGGCGGCGCAGATCATGTCGCCCCTGGGCATCCAGCTGCAATACTATAACTTCAACATGGGGGCCTTTGGGCAGTACCCGGAGCTGGGCACCGCCCCCTGTTTGCCCGACCGCATTTTATTGCCGGGGGAGCGGGAGATCGAGATCGGCGGGGCGAAGTTTGAAATCCTGCCCACGCCGGGGCACACCATCGACCACATCAGCGTGCGGACCCCGGACGACGTGCTGTATCTGGCCGACGCCATGATGACGGGGCGCATCCTGCACCACGCCAAATTTCCCTATGCCATCTCCGTTGGAGAGTATCTGGATACGCTGGTGAAGCTCCGGGAGGTCAAGGCGGCGGAGTATATTGTAGCCCACAAGGGGATCTATCAAGAGATCCTGCCGTTCATTGACCTGGAGCTGCGCTTTTTCCGGCAGCGGATGCTGGACCTCTTGGACCGCATCGACGAAGTGACCACGCCCAAGCTGCTGACGCAGGCCATCTGCGCACACGACCGGGCGCGGCCCAAAAGCCCCCGGTCGCTGGCCTATTTTGAACAGGCCAGCCAGAATTACCTCAACTATTTGACGGACCAGGGCTGGCTTGCCCTGGAAATCCAGGAAAATACGCTGGTCTATCGCAAAGTCTCCGTCCCCGGCGACCGGCCTTTGGTCAAGCTGCCGCCGACGGGGTGGTTTTGTGACAACCGGCCTGTCAGGAGGGAAGATATATGGAACTGGAACAAGTAAAGGACAACACCTGGGTGCTGAAAAGCTGGGAGCTGATCCCGGTGTATCGTCTGGATGCGCACAAGTGCATCCTGCTGGACACAGGCCTGGTCGAGCAGCGGGAGGAGCTGCAGGAGGCCCTGACGAACTACGGCCTGGAGCCGGTGGGCGTGATCTGCAGCCACGCGCACATCGACCACATGGGCAACGTGGCCTATCTGAAAGAGAAATACGGGGCCAAGCTGGCCATGAGCTTGGGCGAGGCGGGGCACCAGATGTCTTATCTGGGCCTGAACGTGACGAGCTACCTGCTCCCGCCGGAGGACTTGGAGAGCTGGGACGCCGTGAAGGGGACCCCTTGCCTGGCCGATCGGATCATTTTGCCCACCGAGGATCACATCACGTTCTGCGGCGCGGAGTTTGACATCGTCCACACCCCCGGCCACACGGTCGATCACATCTGCACTCGGACGGCGGACAACGTGCTCTACTTAGGCGACGCCATGATGACGGGGCGGACCCTGCACCACTCGAAATTCCCCTTCGCCTTCCGTGTGCGGGATTATCTGGACTCCATGCGGAAGATGCGGTCGGAACCGGCGGATAAATTCATCGTGGCGCATTTTGGCGTCTACGATGAGATCCTTCCCCTCGTTGACATGGAGGCCCGCTTTTTTGCCGAGCGGATGCTGGACCTGCTGGACCTCATCGACCAGCCCACGGACCCCAAAAAGCTGACGTCGGACATTTGCCGGACCTATCATATTACGGCGACGAAGCTCTCGGATGTCTCCTACTTCGAGTCGTCCAGCCTGTCCTACCTGAACTATCTCCGGGGCTTGGGCTATCTGGAAGCCTATGTGGAGGACAACAGCATCCACTACCGCCGCACCCCCACCTCGTATGCCCGCAAAGAGGCCAAACGGGAGAGCGTGCTGCCCAAGACGGGGCAGTTCCGATGAACTTCATACATACCAGAGACGAAAATCCCCCTGCTCACGCCGAGCAGGGGGATTTTCGTGGGGAAATTCAGGGGTTTAGATAGGCGGCCAAGTCCTGCCGCCACTGGGCGTAGTCCGGGTCCTCGCCCAGGGATGCACCGTCGGCAGACCGCTTGGCAACGGCGGAATAGCCGTCGTGGTTGACCCGCACCAGGGTCGGGGGAGCGTCTGCGGTGAGGTAGAAGCAGGTCCCGTGGTTCGGGCCGGTGAGCAGCAGGTCGCGGGGCTGGGGGGTGTAGCTGGGGAGGGCGGAGTAGGAGAGCCGATCATACTGCCGCAGCAGCGCGACCAGGCGGCGGCTCAGGCCATCTGAGAGGGGGATCTCCCCGCCGTCCTCCTCCAGGACAGAAACTTGAGTGATGGCGACGCCTTCCAGCTGGCCGCCCTGCTCGCCGGGGCTGAAGTGGAGGATGATGAGGGCGGCAACGACGGAGAGGAGGCTCAGCAGGGCAACGAAGAGAAGCGGGTGTTTGGTCATGGGGGACCTCCTTGATGGTGGCCGCCGGAGGCGGCGGATTGGATTGGTGGGGTGCGCATCGTGCGGTGTTGCTTTCGTACACTGCGGAGTGCTTGCGGCAGGTGACTCATGGAGTTTGGCTGCGCCAAATGATTTTATGACTGGTTCCATGGGGGGCGGTGGTGGGTTGGTACACTACGGCTCAGTTGCGGTAGGTAGCCCTCATTCGTCCGCTTCGCGTCCACCTTCCCCCTCGGGGAAGGCTCTCGGGACGCGGTACAAACTTGAAAAGTAATACCTTTTATCTATGGCAACGGCACCACCCAAAGCCTTCCCCGAGGGGGAAGGTGGGCCGGCTAGAGCCGGGTCGGATGAGGGCCACGTCGCGCACGGAATCGGTCGTGCACTAAGGTACTACCTAAGACCCCATCCCCGGTGCCGTCACCCACCCAAACCCCACCTCCGTCTCCCGCAGCCGGAAGAGATAACGCAGCTCCCTCTGCCCCATCTCATCCGAAATACTGTTTGCGTAATACAGGCCATCCTGCCCTATATACAAGTGGTCCCCCGAATCCCGCAGGGTCCCCTCCCACTCATCGCACACAGCGTAGCCTTCCCGGATGCCACGGTCAGCCAAGAGGTCGCGGGTGGGGTCCTCCGGGTCGGGACAGGTCAGGTCTTGGAGGGGCTGGTATTGGATGTCTGTGCCGTAACCATACGACCCCTCCTGGAACGACTCACCCTGCGCTGTGGGCAGGAAGTAGAACGAAGCGCAGTCCTGGTCCAGGAGATCGGGCCTTCCGTTGTAGAGAATTTCCGCGATGGCGTAGCCAGGGTGATGGACCTCGACTTGATACTCCCAGTTCAGATAGTAGAAGCAGCTGGTGTTCAGGCACAGGGCATCCCACCACCAGAGGTCACGGTGGGAGTACAGCTCGAAAAATACCTCCTGCGTCACGTTCTCCGGCTCCCAGCCCCGGAGGGGCTCGGCCTGCTTGCCGGCGCCGTCGGGGTAGTACCAGGAGAAGTGGGTGGCGTTCTGGGCCAGAGCGAGGAAGAAGCTGCCCTGGAGGGTCAGCCAGCGGTTGGTCCGCTCGCGGGCGGCGGCGTCCGGGGGCTGCCGGGTGAGGGCGAGGACGATATTGCAGCCCTGCCCCTCCGGCTGGCTGGTGACAGTATATGGGCCGAGGGTGCGTTCCAGGTCCATTGTTTTTAAGAGGGCTTCGCAGGCGGCGGGGTCTGCGGCATCGGAGACGCGGGCGGCGTAGATTTGACCGGCCCGGTCAGGAAAGGCGCAGACATCCGCCTCGTAACACCAGGCGCTCCATTTCTGGATGAGATTTTTCCGGTTTCCGCCCAGGAAGTCCCCGGCTTCAGAATAGGAGAAGGCGGCGTTGCGGCAGGTGATGCTCTCGCCGGTGCTGCGGACCTGGACCAGCCGGGGCAGGTCCGTCCCCTGAAACAGGAGACGGTACTCGACAGAGCCGTCCTGGTTGGAGAGACTGACCGTCCCCTCCGGCCTTCCGGGGTCTTCGCAGGGGGTGTAGCTGCTTTTCTTTGTGTGGTTCAGAAGCTCGACAACTTCCCGCTGCTGGTCCTCGGTCAGGGCCACGGGGCCGGTTGCCCCGGTCAGCGTTCCCTGGGTGATGCGGGTCAGGCCCAGGGCGGGGGCGGCGGTGCTGTGGTTGCCCGCAAAGCCCACCCCCAGCACCAGGCAGACCAGCGCGGCGGCCACCAGCACCCCCATCACCGGGCGGCGGTAGCGGAGCAGGGAGACGATGCGCTCCTTCGCGTCCTCCTCCCCAAAGGCGAGGGGGACGGCGCTGGGGACCCGCGGGTCCCGGCTCAGGTGGAGCAGGGCAGCGGCGTATTCTGTGGGGCTGGTGTGTTCCTCGTGATCCAGGCGGCGCAGGACGGCCTGATCCGTCGCCATTTCGATGTCTAAGCAGAGCAGGCGGTAGGCGATCCAGAGGACGGGGTCAAACCAGTGCAGGCACAGCAGGACATAGGCCAGGGGCTTGAAGCGGTGGTCCCAGCGGCGGATGTGGGCCTGCTCATGGAGCAGGACGTAGCGCCGCTCCTGCTCTGTCAGCCCCACGGGGAGATAGATGCGCGGGCGGAAAAAGCCCAGGACGAAGGGGCTGTCGATCTGGTCCGTCTCGTAAATATGCTCGGAGAGGAGCACGGCGTCGTCAATGCGGTTTCGCAGGCGGCAGTACGTCACCACGCCCCAGAGCGCAGCCACAGCCGCCCCCGCCGCCCAGACGCCGAAGGCGATCACAGGCCAGTGGGGGGTCTCCGCAACGGTCGTTTCGCTGGGGGAGTCTTCCGGGGCGGGTGCGGTTTGCGTCCCCTCCGGCGTCCCGCCGGTGGGCGGGGCGGCCTGCGCTCCGCTCGGCAAAGGACGGGAGGAGGAGAGCACGAACTGGGCGATCGACCCGTCCGCCACCCCCTGGGGCACCAGGCCCACCGGCAGGGAAACGCTCACCGGGCAGGCCATGCGGAAGAGCACCACCAGCCACAGCCCGCAGATCAGCGCCCGCGGCAGTTTATAGAGAAACAACCGGGCCACCATCACGCCCAGCGCCGTCAGCGCGGCAGCCAGGCTCATGCTCAATAGGGTGCAGCAGAATCCTTCCATAGGTTCCTCCTTGTCTCGTCTCTTGGTTATCCGATCCCCCGCTCCACCTCGGCCAAGTAAGCCAGCTGGCCCTGAGAGTAGTAGGCGAAATAGGTGCTCTCACCTTTTAGATAGCAGCGATAACCGGTGTCTTCGTTCGCCTTGAAGCTGACAAAACGCCAGCAGGCATAAGTCTCTTCGTCATACATGTCAAAGCGCTGGCCGCTGGGAGTCCGAAGGATCTCCGGCAGGGGGGAGCCGTCTTCCAGCGTGGTGTCTCGATAGACGCTCTGCCCCTGTTCGGACCCATCCGCCCAGCGCACGGCCAGAGTGCTGCCGGACCAGACCAGCTTAAAGTTTTCATAGTAGGCTTTGGTCTCGGCTACGGTGGCCTGGGGCTTCTCGACCAACGTGGCGTTGAAATACAGCAGGTCTTTCACCGTGTAGCAGTCCCCGGTGAGCTTGCCGGGATAATACGGCTCCATGCGGGTAAAGTGGGTGGCGTACAGCAGGCGGAAGGTCTCCGGGTCGGGCTGGTTCATCTTGGGGTTTGCCTCTTTCGTGATCGCCCCGGTATCCTGCGGCGTCGGCTCAGACGGGGTGGTATAAGCGACATACCCGGCGTTGTCGATGAGGGCTAAAATCAGAGAAGACATTTCTTCCAGATACCGCCGGGCCGTCTCGCTGGTCAGGTCCTGCTCCAGATGCAGGATGATGCCATACGGCTCCTGGCTGGTCTGCAACTCGATGGTGTATGGGCCAAGCACCTCGTTTAGCTGGAACGATCCTACGACGTTGGCCACGGCGACGTTGTTGCCGACGTAGGGGGTGCGGAGCTGATACAGATCATCGGCCCGCCCGACAGAGACATAGGCCGCAGCGTCGGCCAGCCAGGTCTCAATGCGTTGGTCCTGGAAGGTGAGCGTTCTCCGGTGGCAGTCTCCGTCTATGGTATTGCGACAGAGGGAGAAGCTGCCGGACTCGTTCCGCAGCTGGTAGATGTCCCCATTCGGCGTGGAGAACACAATGGTTTTGTCGGGCAGGTCCTCGGCATCGGAAACGGTGGTTTCCTCGCCTTGTTCGGCCTGGTCGATGAGGTCAGTCACCTCTCGCGCCAGCTCGTCGGACAGAGGAACCAGAAGGGGCAGGTCCGTGAGGGGCAGGTCCGAGCTGACCCGGTTATCTGCGACGGAGAGAACGTCTACCATCGACGCCTGCCGCACCGTCTGCCCATCCAGGGTGATCTCCTGGGCTTGGGTCCGGTTGGACAGAAGCAGAACGCCCAGCACCACGCAGGCCACGACGGCAATGAGAATGACCCAGAACGCCGGTTTCTTATACGACAGCACCGAGCGGATCCGATGCTTCGGGTTCTCCTCCCCAAAGGCCAGAGGGATGGCCTGGGGGAAGCTGGGCTTGTGGCCCAGGTGCAGGAGCGCGGCGGCGTAGCCTGCGGTGTCCGTCCGCCCAAAGGAACGGATCACGGCCTGGTCCGTGGCAGTCTCAAGGTCTCTTCCGAAGAGGTGGTAAGAAAGCCAGAGAACGGGATTGAACCAGTGGAAGCAGAGCGCGACATAGGCCAAGGGTTTCGTCAGATAGTCCCGGCGGCGGATGTGAGCCTGCTCATGGAGCAGAACATAGCGCCGGTCGGGTTCCGCTAGGCCAACGGGAAGATAGATGCGGGGGCGGAAGAAGCCGCAGACGAAGGGGCTGTCGATCTGATCGGTTTCATAGATGTTTTTCTCGATGAGAATGGCGTCTGCAATTCTCAGGCGCAAGCGCAGGTAAGAGACAGCGCCCCAAGCCAGGCAGGCGATGCCACCGGCGGCCCAGAGGATGGTCAAAACCGTGTCGCGGTCCGGGCCGGTGGGGGTGACAGCTACTGTCTCCCTGGTCACGGGAGTTTGTGTCGTGGCGGCTGGTGCTGTGGTCGTTGTGGTAGCCGCCTGCGGTGTGCTTGCAGGTGTTTCTGCCTGGGGAAAAACCCGCTCGACGTAGGCGCCGCTGGAAACCGTCTCCGGCATCAGGCTCACGGGGAGGGAAACCCCGCCGGGGCAGACCATCCGCAGCAGCACCACCGCCCAGAGCAGGCAGGTGATCCAGCGGGGGACCCGCTTGAGCAGCAGGCGGAGAAGCATCACCACGCCCGCCGCAATGGCGGCGGTGAGAGACATGGTGAGCAGGGTGTGTAAGAATCCATCCATTACAATACCTCCGTTTTGAGGGTCAGGGAATGTATTGGTACTCCGCCATCTGGATCAGATAGTCGGGCGTGCCGGTCGGCACCTCGAAGTGGGCGAAGTACAGGTCGCCGTTGGCCTCATAGAGGCGGTAACCGGTGTCCCGCTGTAAGTAGTCCAGGACGGTGGTGCAGGTCATCGTCTCATACTGGCTGGTGTCCAGGCCCAGGGCTTGGAGCTGGGAGAGGTCGGTCAGTGTTTCCCGCTGATACGTCGGCTCGTTGTAGACCTTCTTGGGTCCCAGGGAGCCGGAGAAGTTGACGTAAAACTGGTCGAACGAAACAAGAAGGTTATTTCCGCCGTCTTCGTCGTTGGGTTTATACTCTGTGGGGGCCAGGTAGAGGATGGGGCTTAAGTGATAGGACGAAGTTTCTCGCCCCCAATCTTCCCGCCGGTCCAGGAAGTTCCCGCGAGCTTCCTTCATCTGCTGGAAGAGGTTCTGGAAATCCGTGACGTTCTGGACGGGGGAAGCTGTGCAGGAGAAGCGGCCCAGGGATTTAAGGGACTCCTTTGGCCCAAACTGCCAGGAGACAGAGGCAATGTCCGGGCTGAGGGAGCGGACGGCGGCACCGACAACGTCCAGATATTGGTTGAATGTGGTTTGTTCCACTTGAAGCACCGGGGGATCGGGGAAATAAATGGTCATATCAAAGGGCGGCTCAGTCTGGTTGAAGAGCACCCGGTAGGTGCCGATGGTCGCGTACAAGTCCAGCTCGTTGAGCAGGTTGGCTACGTCCGCCTCCGACTTGACCCGCCGGCCCTGGGTGGCGTAGAGTTCATCCGGACGGGTCTTCCAGAGGTAGTCGTTGAGCTTGGCATACCAGGCTTCGTAAGCTGCCTGGAAGTCCGGGCCAAGCTGGTAGTATGTGGTGTCGTCGTGCTCCCCGATGGAGCTGCTGAAATCCAGATAGGCGTTTCCTTTCTGAAAATAGAACTTGTAGGTGTGCCACGGCATTCTGTTTTGTGAAGCGATGGCGACGGGATACCCCTCGTCGGGGCGACTCCACTGTAAATCGGGGTCACGCACCTCGGTCACATCCGACCGATGCTGTTTATAGATCGAGACAAGCTCCCGCCGCAGGTCCTTGGGGAAATCGGGCACCTCGCCCGTCACCCAGACCTTGCCGTAGTCGATGCTCCGCCCGTCGATATGCCCGCCGGAATTGCCCAGCAGGAGCACGCAGGCCGCAAGACAAGCCACGACGGCCACGAACAGCACCCAGAACGCGGGCTTTTTGTACGACAGCACCGAGCGGATCCGGTGCTTGGGGTTCTCCTCCCCAAAGGCCAGGGGAATGGCCTGGGGGAAGCTGGGCTTGTGGCCCAGGTGCAGGAGCGCGGCGGCGTAGCCTGCTGTGTCCGTTCGACCAAACGAGCGGATCACAGCCTGGTCCGTGGCGGTCTCAATGTCCCGGCCAAAAAGATGGTAAGAAAGCCAGAGGACGGGGTTGAACCAGTGGAAGCACAGGGCGACATACGCCAGGGGTTTCGTCAGATAGTCCCGGCGGCGGATGTGGGCCTGCTCATGGAGCAGGACGTAGCGCCGGTCCGGTTCCGCCAGGCCGACAGGTAAGTAGATGCGGGGGCGGAAGAAACCGCAGACGAAGGGGCTGTCGATCTGGTCGGTTTCATAGACATTTTTCTCGATGAGAATGGCGTCTGCAATTCTCAGGCGCAAGCGCAGGTAGGAGACGGCACCCCAAGCCAGG
>OLNW01000888.1_pt1 | contig 32687 bp, 37 predicted proteins | sample 1672121 | NCBI WGS metagenome assembly OLNW01 (sample SAMEA3136648, study PRJEB25190) | human gut metagenome
AGTTGGTAGAGCGCTCGGCTGTTAACCGATAGGTCGTTGGTTCGAGTCCAACAAGGGGAGCCAATAAAAGATAGCAGATAAGAAATTATCTGTTATTTTTTTCTTGCTTATACAAAGAAAATTGACTTTATGCAAAGTTACTAAAAAGTAACAAAAGCTAAAGTCAATTTTCTTTTTGTAATTCAAATAAAATAAAATTATAAAAAACAATAATGTTTATATAATTAACTAAATTAGTCACCTAATGGGTTACCATCAGCATCTGTATCAATGCTTCCTGTTAAAATTAAAATTCCTTCAATTAATCCCCATATAGAAGAAACAACAGCTAAAAAGCCACAGCTTAATAAAGTAATTAATAATTGAGCAATAGCCTTACCTGTATAGCCTAAATAAAAGTTGTGAATACCTAAAGAACCTAAAAAGATACCAAGTAAACCAGCAGCTATTTTAGATTTTGGTTTTGCTGTTGAGTTAGAAGAGTTTGTGTTTTCTACTCTTGTAGCTTCAACTTCAACAGTTCCTTCACTTTTATTTTTTTTGCATTCTTCACAAACTTCAGTTTCGCTTTCTTTACCACAATATTTACAGAACATAATAATTCCTCCTTAAAAATTCTATATACTAATATTATACAATATTCTACATATTTTTCAAGTAAAAAAGTAAAATTCAAGAAAAACGTTGTAAATTATTATGAAAAATGATAGAATAAGAAACATAAAAATATACTAAATTCATATATTAGAAACAAGAGGTGATAAAATGGATATACAAGAAGTATATAATCATTTAAAAGAAAATATGCCAGAATTAGTGGTAAAGCAAAATGAAGAAATGTTTAAGCATACAACTTTTAAGGTTGGAGGAAAAGCTGATATATGGATAAGGGTAAAAACAAGAGATGAACTAATAAAAATACTAAGTTATATAAATGAAAAAAAAATACCTTATTACATAATGGGAAATGGTAGTAACATATTGGTAAAAGATAATGGTTTTAGGGGAATTGTGCTAAAAATAGAGTTTGACGACATAAAGATAGAAGAAAATTCAAAGGGTGTAATTGCAAAAGTAGGTGCTGGAGTAAAACTTGGAATGTTAGCTAATATTTTACAAAAACAAGGAATAGCAGGTTTTGAATTTGCAACGCGGAATTCCTGGAACTATAGGTGGAGCAATATATATGAATGCTGGAGCTTATGGAAAGGAAATTCGAGAAGTTGTAAAAGAAGTAACATGTATTGATGAAAATTTGCAAGTTTATACTTTACAAAATGAAAATATGAATTTTTCATATAGGCATAGTCGTTTTAAAGAAAAAAAGGAAATTATTTTAGAAGCAATATTAGAATTAGAAAGAGGAAATGCAAAAGAAATAAGAGAAAAAATGGAAGAGTACAATTCTTTAAGAAAAGAAAAACAGCCAACTACTATGCCAAGTGCGGGAAGTACATTTAAAAGAGGCAACAATTTTATAACAGCAAAATTGATAGATGATGCAGGGCTTAAAGGATATACTATAGGCGGAGCACAGGTTTCTTTAAAACATGCAGGATTTGTTGTAAATACAGGAAATGCAACCGCAAAAGATATTTTAGATTTGGTAGAATATGTGACAAAAACAGTTTATGAAAAATTTGGAAAAATTATAGAACTTGAAGTTGAAGTAATAGGGGAATAAGAAAAATAGTATAAGCAAAAAGGAAAGAGAGGAATAAGAAAAGACAAAATGAAAGGTTTTTTTAGATGGTTTAAAAAAGAAGCAAAAATGAAAAGATGGATGTTAATGATAGTAATAGGAGTGTTTCTTGCTTGCTATGGAATAATGATATTAGTAACAGGTAAGCAATTAAGCTTTGTGGATATTGCTAAAATAATAGTTAGTTTTGTTGCAGGATTTACACTTATAATTGGTGGAAATATTTTTATGCAAAGAAGGACATTAGAATTACTAGTTCAAGAAACTGATATAAGAGATGAAGCAAAAGAAGGGCAAGTAAAATCTCTTATATTTAATAAAAAGGTATATGATAAAGGTCCAAATATTGTAGTTATAGGTGGAGGGTCAGGTTTAGATTCTGTATTAAAAGGCTTAAAAAAATACACCAGCAATTTAACAGCAATAGTAACTGTTTCAGATTATGGTGAAAAAATTACAGATTCCAGAAGAATGTTAGAGTCAATGCCTCTTGAGGATATAAAAAATAGTTTTATAGCACTTGCTGAAAATGAAACTACTATGAATGGAATTATGAATTACAAATTTACACAAGGAAAGTTGAAATCATTATCTTTTGGAGATATTTATCTATTAGCTATGAAGGAATTATATGGAGATTTTACAGCTTCTATAGAGCAATCTAAAAATGTATTAAATATCATAGGAAAAGTTCTTCCTGTTACATTAGAGCCAATAGATATATGTGCCGAGCTAGAAGATGGAACAATAATAAAAAATAGAGAGCAGATACCAGAAGTAGTAGCAGATAAAGTAAGTAAAATAAACCGTATATTTATAAATCCTTCAAATTGCAGTCCTGCTCCGGGAGTATTAGAGGCCATAAGAGATGCAGATGCAATTATTATAGGACCAGGAAGCTTATATACAAATGTAATTCCAAATTTACTTGTTAAAGGGGTAGCTAAAGCAATAAAAGAAAATAAAGGCTTTAAAATTTATATAAGTAATATTATGACTGACCCAGGACAAACAGATAATTATTCATTAGCAGACCATATTAAAGCAATTAAAGAGCATGCAGGAAGTGGAATAATAGATTACTGTATATATGATACAGGGGAAATTGTGCCAGAGTTTATTAGAAGATATAATAAAGAAGGTGCAGAGTTAGTAGAGCAAGATACTTCAAGGGCAAAAGAAGAAGGAATAAAATTATTACAAAGAAATTTATCTTATATAGATGGAGAGTTTATACGTCACAACCCAGAAGCTATAGCTTCTTCAATAATTGAGCTTATTTGTGAAGATTTAAAATTTAGAGATATGCAAAATGATGCACAATATTTAATGTTAAATTCTAGACTTAAAGATTCAAAGAAAAACTTAAGAAAGAATAAGAGTAATAAAAAGGTAAAAACTGAAAGAAAGACAGTAAATAGAAAATCAAAATCAAAAAGTAAGTTTGCTGAAAAATATAATGATAGAATTATATCAATAAAAGAAAGTGATGAAAAAGCACAAAAAAGAAAACAAGCTAAATTAAAAGATAAAGTGAATGAAAAGAAAAAAATTAATAAAGGTTAATAAAAGATAAAGGAAGATATCTAAAACAAAAGAAAATTGGGAGGAAAAAATGAAATATACTAATGTGAAATTCGAAGATGGAATAAAAAGAGAATGGATTATTACAAATGGAGTAGGCGGATATGCAAGTTCAAGTTTAATTGGGGCAAATACCAGAAGATACCATGGACTATTGATTGCAGCACTTACTCCTCCAGCAAGAAGACATCTTGTACTTTCAAAAGTAGATGAAAGCATAAATATAGGAGGAGAGGAGTACAATTTATATACTAACATTTGTAAAAATTACATTTCTCAAGGCTATAAATATTTAAAGTCTTTTGAAAAAGAGTATGTTCCAATTTACACATATGAAGTAAAAGATGTAATTATAAAAAAATATATATGTATGGAATATGGTAAAAATACGGTTGTAGTGTATTATCAAATATATAATAAAGAAAAAATGGCAAAGCTTACTTTAACTCCTATTCTTAATTTTAGAGATTTTCATACAGAAACTTGCAATCATGACTTTGTAATAAAGCAAGAAGAAAAAGAAAGAAAATTAAAGGTAGAATTGGATGGACAAGATAAAAATCCAATATACATATATTCTTCAGAAGGAAAGTATATAAAGCATGAAAATGATAGCTTTAAAAATATGTTTTATATAGAAGAAGAAAAAAGAGGGCTTGATGCAGAAGAAAATCACGCAATTCCGGGTAGATATGAGATAGAAATAATGCCAAATGAAACTAAAGAAATAACTTTTACAGTATCCTTGGAAGAAAATATAGAAAAAACAAATGGAAAAGAAGTAATAAATAAAGAAATTGCAAGGTTAGCTGGAATTGTATATGAGTCTGATTTGCTTAAAGAACATAAGGACGAGCAGTTAATAAGAGATTTTATAATAGCAGCAGATAATTTTGTTGTATATAGACCATCTTTTGGATTGAATACGCTAATTGCAGGGTATCCTTGGTTTTTAGACTGGGGAAGGGATGCAGCAATTTCATTTGAGGGGCTACTTTTAAAAACTAAAAGATATAATGTGGCTAAAGATGTTTTATTAACAATGACAAGAGATATAAAGCAAGGATTAGTTCCAAATGGATATTCAGGATATGATAATAGACCTTTATATAATAGTGCAGATAGTTCGCTTTTACTTTTTGAGCAAGTAAAAAAATATTTAAATTATACAAACGATACAGAGTTTATTAAAAATGAAATTTATCCAAAGCTAAAAGATATAATAGAAAATTACATAAATGGAATAGATTTAGAAGGAAATAATATTGTTTTAGATGAAGATGGACTAATTTCTTCAGGAACTATGCAAATACAAAATACGTGGATGGATGCAAAAATAGGCAATTATGTGGTTACTCCTAGAAATGGCAAAGCTGTAGAAATAAATAGCATGTGGTATAATGCTTTGAAAATTATGGAAGAGCTAACAACAGAATATGAAACTAAAAAAGCAGCTAACAAATACAAAAAAATGGCAGAAAAGTGTAAGAAATCTTTTGAAGAAAGATTCTATAATAAAAGAAGAAAATGCTTATATGATGTATTAGGAGATGCAAAAATAAGACCAAACCAATTATTTGCTTTAAGCCTTACATATCCTGTGTTAGATGCAAAAACAGAAATGGCAAAAGAAATGTTTAATACAGTAACTAAAAAGTTATTAAATAACTATGGATTAAAAACTTTAGCCAAAGGCGAAGAAAACTATGTAGAAGTATATGAAGGAGATAGCTTTAGAAGAGATATGAGCTATCATCAGGGAATTACATGGCCATGGCTTTTAGGTTTGTATTATAATGCTTTTAAGAAAATTGTAGAAGCAGAAAGCAAAAAGGAAGCAAAAAAAGAGTTACAAGAAGAATTTAATGCTTTTACTCAAAAGGTAAAAAATACATTTATAAAAGAATTCTATGAAGGCAAAACAATAGGAGGAATTAAAGAATTGTATGATTCAGCAAAACCTTTTGAAGCAAAAGGTTCAATCACGCAAGGCTGGAGTGTGGCAGAAGTATTTAGAATTATATTAGAAAATTAGTTTAAAATAATATAGAAAGTGTGAACTGAAAGGAATAAAAATATGCTAACTGTAGAAAACTTAGAAAAAGAATTAAAAGAAGGAAAGTTAAATAGTATATATCTTTTATATGGGGAAGAGTTATTCCTTTTAGAAACCTGCTTAAAAAAAATAAAAAACAACTTTGGCGAAAGAAAGTCTGGAATAAATGAAGTAAAAATAGATGAAACAAATGTAAATTCAATAATATCAGACATAGAAACACCAGCTTTTGGATATGTAAAAAAGTTAATTATAGCAAGAAACACAGGATTATTTAAAAAAGAAGGCAAAAAGAAAACAGGAATAAATTCAGAATTAGTAAAAAAGCTTGCTGAATATATAAAAGAAAATGTAGAGATAATAAAAGAGTCAGTTGTGCTGGTTTTTGTGGAAGAAGAAGCTGAAAAGAATGATTTATATAAAGTAATAGAAAATGTAGGAACAGTATGCGAATTTAATGAGCTAAAAGCACCACAAATAACAGCCAGAATGAAAGCAATTGCAAAAGCATATGGAGTTCAAATAGATGATATGACAGCAAGATACTTTATGGAATGTTGTGGCACAAATATGCAAAATTTAATAAATGAAATTAGGAAGTTAATAGAGTTTGTAGGGCCAAAAGGAGAAATAACTAAAAAAGATATAGACCTATTATGTATAAAACAATTAGATAGTGTTATATTTGACTTAACAGATAATTTAGGAAACAAAAAAGTAACAAAAGCCTTAGAGGTTCTTAATAATTTAATATATCAAAAAGAGCCGATTCAAAAAATATTAATTACACTATATAACCATTTCAAAAAATTGTATATTGTAAAATTAGCCCAAAAAGAGAATACTAATATAGCAGAAAGCTTAAATTTGAAACCAAATCAAATGTTTCTAACAACAAAATATAAAACACAGGCAAATTATTTTACAGAAGCAGAATTAAAAAATATTGTAGAAGAATTAATAAATCTAGACTATAATTACAAAATAGGGAAAATTGATTTAAATGTAGGGCTAGAATCAATACTATGCCGTTATTGTTAGAAAAACAAATTTTAAGAATAAAATCACTTTTTTTTCAAATAATAAGAAAAAGGAGTGATTTTTATTATGTTTAATTTTAGAACAGACTTAGCAGACGAAAGAAGAGATTTGTATAAAAAGGCTAATAGTATTGAAAATGAAGTGAATGGGATAGAAACTCAAATAGAAAACGTAAATGAAAAAATAAAAATAACAAGAGTAAAAATTATAAATGAAGAAGGAGAAAAATCAATAGGAAAACCAAAAGGGGATTATATTACAATAGATATAAAGAAAATTAATTTATTAACAGACGAGGAACTAGAAAAAGCTTCAGAAGTTTTAGCAGAAGAGCTAAAAAAATTAATACAAGAAAAAATTAAATATAAAGATGATGTATTAGTGGTTGGGCTTGGAAATGAAGAGGTAACACCAGATGCTTTAGGTCCAAATGTAATAAAAAATGTAGAAGTAACAAGGCATATTATAAATTATTTGCCACAGTATATAGATGAAAATGCAAGGCCTGTAAGTGCTATTGCACCGGGCGTTTTAGGTACAACAGGAATAGAAACTTTAGAAATAATAAAAGGTGTTATAGAACATGTAAAACCAAAATTATTAATTGTAATAGATGCCCTGGCTTCAAGAAGCATGGAGAGAATAAGTTCTACAATTCAAATTTCAAATACTGGAATAGTTCCCGGAGCAGGAGTTGGAAATACTAGAAAAGAAATATCAATAAAAACTTTAGGAATTCCAGTAATTGCAATAGGAATACCAACAGTTGTAGAAACAGCAGTGGTAGTAAATGATGCTTTAAACATTTTCATAGAAAAATTGCAACAAGAGGCAAAATCAAATGAATATTTAAACAATTTAAAAGAAAATGACAATTATGAAGAAATAAAAGAAGCCTTACTTCCAAAAGAATTTAATTTTATAGTAACACCAAAAGAAATAGATGAGTTAGTTTTAAGTATGGCAGAAGTGGTAGCACAAGGAATAAACTTAGCCTTATAAAAATTTCCCAATTAGGGACAGTCCCCAATTGGGAAAAGGTAGCAATTAGGGACTGTCCCTAATTGAGAAAATACAGAAGTAGTAGGTGCAAAGGGTAGAATATATAAAAGAAATATTTTGCCTTTGGACCTTCTTTTTTGTTGTAAAATAATATGAATATAATTGATAGTGATGTGAAAAATGCACATAACAAGTAAATTTTCCATAAAATAGGTTGTTTTATTATATCTGGTACAAATCTTAAAAAGCATAGTACAACAGTAGAAATTGCCATAAATAATTTTGTATCTTTAAAAAGGTAAAAGCAAAACATTAATAAAATGCCCCAGTATCCATAGTCGACTTTAACCAAAAAAGAAATAATACTTGTAAGTATAACGAGCAAAAAGCCAATTATTTTATTACTACATTTATCATATGCAAATAGTGCAAAACAACCTAAAAATAAAGTGAAAAATATATTCAAGGTATATATTTCAGTTGTGAAAGTAGATAAAAAGAGCATAAATGGAATTTGCGAAATAATTGCAAATATAAGTAATTTTAGCATATGCTTTTTAAAATTTTTAGTGTGAATATAGCCTTGAACTGCTTGAAATGCAAAAATTGGGAACGAAATTCTTCCAATTAAATTAAAAAAAGAAAAATGTCCAATAATAGCATCTCCTATATGGTCAAATAGCATTGTAATAATACCAATTATTTTTAAAATAAAGCTTGTCATTTAAAATGTACCTCCTTGCAAAATATTATCTAACAAAACCAAACGAAAATCAATATATAAAGCTTAAAATATATTGACTAACAATAAAAACATTGGTAGAATAGGTATGAAAATTAGAAAAATTGCAACAAAAGAGGAGGAAGATATTATGTCTAATGTAAAGCTAGAACTAAAATATTCTGGAATAGATACAAAAGAATTATTAAAATATAAAGAAAAAGTTCAAAAAATACATAGTGAGTTACAAGAAAATAAAAATAAAAAAGATGAATTTTTAGGTTGGTTGAATCTACCAACAGATTACAATAAAAAAGAATTTGAAAAAATAAAAAAATGTGCAGAAAAAATAAAAAAAGATTCTGAAGTGTTAGTAGTAATAGGAATAGGTGGCTCATATTTAGGAGCTAGGGCTGTTATAGAAAGTTTAACTAATACCTTTTACAATTTATTGACACAAGAACAAAGAAAGACACCACAAATTTTATATGCAGGAAATAATATAAGTGGAAAATATTTAAGTGATTTATTAGAATTAATAGGTAATAGAGATTTGTCTATAAATGTAATATCAAAATCTGGAACGACTACAGAGCCAGCTATAGCTTTTAGATTTTTTAGAGAATTCATGGAAAATAAATATGGAATAAAAGAAGCAAGAAAAAGAATTTATGTAACAACAGACAAGGAAAGTGGAGCCTTAAAAGCACTTGATAAAAAGGAAAAATACGAAACTTTTGTTATTCCTAAAAATGTAGGTGGCAGGTATTCTGTATTAACTCCAGTAGGGCTTCTTCCAATTGCTTGTGCTGGAATTGATATAGAAAAGTTGATGAATGGTGCAAAATTTGCACAAGAAAAATATAATGACGAAAATTTAAAATATAATGATTGTTATAAATATGCAGTTGCAAGAAATATACTATATGAAAGAAATAAGAATATAGAATTGCTGGTAAGTTATAAGCCCAATTTACATTTCTTTATAGAGTGGTGGAAGCAATTGTATGGTGAAAGTGAAGGAAAAGATGGTAAAGGAATTTTCCCAGCAGGAGCAGAGTTTACTACAGACTTGCATTCTTTGGGGCAATATATACAACAGGGAAGAAGAAATCTATTTGAAACAGTTTTAGAGGTAGAAAAAGAAGAGTCAAATATAAAAATAAATATAGATGAAGATAATTTAGATGAATTAAACTATTTAGAAGGAAAAACTTTGGACTATGTAAATAAAAAAGCAATGGAAGGAACAATAGATGCTCATGTAGATGGAAATGTGCCAAATATAGTTATAAAAGTAGAAAAAATTGATGAAGAAACAATAGGCCATTTAATATATTTCTTTGAATTAGCTTGCGCAATGAGTGGAAAAATATTAGGAGTAAATCCATTTAATCAACCAGGGGTAGAAAAATATAAGAAAAATATGTTTAAATTGCTTGGAAAAGAAGGATATTAAAAATCAAAAAATGTCATTTTATAATATTTTTTGTTGGTGTTGCAAAATGTAAAAGAAAATAGTATAATATTTATGTGTAAATAATAAAATATATAAAGTTAAAAGGACAAGGAGTAAAAAATGGAGTATCTATATATTATACAACAAGCGTTAGCTTGGTTAGTAACAATATTTTGGTTATACCAATTAATAGTTAGTGTATGTTCACTAGTAAAATTAAAGGAAAAGCCATTATTAGAAGAAAAAGAAAATAGATTTATGGCAATTATACCTGCGCATAATGAAGCGGCAGTAGTTGCAAATTTAATAGAAAGTTTGAAAAATCAAAACTATCCTAAAAATTTGTATGATATTTATGTAATAGCAGATAACTGTACAGATAATACTGCAGAAGTAGCCAGAAATGCAGGTGCAATAGTTTATGAAAGATTTGATGAAAGCAAAAAAACAAAAGGATATGCACTTCAATGGTTTTTAGCACAAAAAATAGAAGAAAATGCACCATATGATGCTTTTTGCGTATTTGATGCAGATAATATAGCAGATGAAAACTTTTTGAAGGCAATGAACAAGAAATTATGTCAAGGAGAAAAAGTTGTTCAAGGCTATCGTGATATTAAAAACCCTACAGATAATTGGATAACAGCAGGGTATGCAATATTCTATTGGACTATGAACCGTTTTTACCATTTAGCAAGATATAATTTAGGACTATCTCCATTGTTAAATGGAACAGGATTTATGGTAAGGTTTGATGTAATAAAACCTACAGGTTGGGATACAAATACTTTAACAGAGGATATAGAGTTTTCTTTAAAAAATATAATAGAAGGAAGAAAACTAGGTTGGGCAACAGATGCAATAGTATATGATGAACAGCCAACTGGTTTTAAACAATCTTGGTCACAAAGGTCAAGATGGACAGTAGGACATATTCAATGTATAAAAGAATATACAGGTTTATTAGCAGAAGCAGTAAAAGAAAAGAAGACTTTAATGAATTTTGACGGACTTTTATATATATTAGGTAGTATACCAATGTTTGTTGTAACAATTATACTATTATTACTAAATTTTGTAATATATTTAGCAAATGGAATGACAGCACAAGAATTATTAATAAATTGTTTACGTTATTTAATACCAACATTTTTCTTACCAATATTAACAGCAATATTAATTATGGTTTTAGAGAAAAAGCCTATAAAACCAATGATAAAAGGTTTAATATTTTATCCATTGTTTTTAGGTTCATGGCTTTTAATTAATTTTAAATGTCTATTTGTAAGAAACACAAAATGGGAAAAAATCGAACACGTACGTGATATAAAAATAAATGAAGTAAATTAGTTTTTTGACAAATATGTAAAAAAGTGCTAAAATTTAAAGTAGGTAGCAATAAAAAATTAGTGTAAAAAATTATTTACACTTAAAACTCAAAAGGAGAGGGCACTATGAAGGTAAAAGAAATTGTTGTAAGTATCGAAAAAGATGATGTACGGGAAGAAGTAAAAAAGACTATTCAGTCTTGTCTTGAAGCTTTTTGCTGTGAGTATCAACGATTCATGGAAGTTGAAGTGAATCAGAGGTCGACAGCAACATTTCAGAAGATTCTGGAAAGTTTGGAATATGGTTTCCTAGTTGTAATAGCAGAATATACTAAGGAATTTCCAGAAAGAAAAATCACGGTCTTCTGCAATGAAACAAAGGCGAAAGATGACGAGTTCACAGTGATAAAGAAGAATCATACAGAATTGTATTGTGTGATTAATCTGTCGAAAGCAACAGTTCAACACTTGAATAAAAAGAAAAAAACAATTTAAATGCTCCAAAAAGCCTTGCAGGTTTTTCCTGTAAGGCTTTTTAATGAGTTTACGCAAATTTTATTGAAATAGCAAAAGCAATATGGTAAAATTAGGAAGATAAAACAAAAAAGGAGTAAATAAACAATGAAAAAAGAAAACATAGCATTAATTATAATTTTAGCAATTCAGCTTTTAGTATATATATTTCTTGGTGTGCAAAAATCATATATACATATGGATGAAGCATATTCAATAGGATTAACAAATTATGATAAAGTAGAAATAACAGATAATGAAGATTTTTATGGAAATTGGCATAATAGTGCATATTATGAAGATTATTTATCTATATCACAAGAAGAAGTAAAAAACGTAAAGCCTGTATATGAAAATCAGAAAAATGATGTGCATCCACCTTTTTATTATTTATTGCTTAGAATAGCATATTCATTTCACTTAAATGAATTTTCAAAATGGCCGGGAATAATACTAAACATTATTTTTTTCATTTGTTCAAACATATTAATATATAAAATACTTACAAAAATTATTAAAAATAAAAAAATAGCACTGCTAATGTGTTTAGTAAGTGGCTTGGTAATTTCTAGTTTAGAAAGTGTAACATATATAAGAATGTATGCACTAAATTCATTTATTTTACTGGCAATTGCTTATTTACACATATTAAATTATAAAAAAGAAGAATTAGACATAAAAAATTTAATACTAATAGGCACAACAACATTAATAGCTTCTTTAACGCATTATTATAATATAATATACATAGGAATAATATATTTAATATATGCAATTATATACTTAAAAAACAAACAATATAAAAACTTAAGAAAATATACTTTAACAATGGTTATTGCAGCCATTTGCTCATTAGCAATATTCCCATATTCTATAAAACATATATTTATGGGATATAGGGGACAAGGAGTGTTAGAAACTTTTAAAGAACCAAGCAAAATGATAAGCAATTTAGCAAACTACATAACTATATTAAATGAAAAAGTATTTAATGGAACCTTATGGCTAATAGCAATATTTTTAGTTGGAGTATGTATATTTAAACTAGTAAAAAATAAACAAATAACAATAAAAGTTCAAAATGAAAAATTATTATTAATAATAATACCAGCAATAATATACTTTCTTTTTGTAGCAGTATCTTCACCATACACAGAAATAAGGTACATAATTCCAGTATGCAATTTTATCTTTATATTTGTTATTTATGAACTATATGAGGTAATAAACAAAATACTAAAAGAGGAAAGAAATTCAGATATTCTAATAAGTATAATATTGATTTTAATATTAGTTATGCCACTTAAAACTAATGCAAAAATAGACAATTTATATTTACAAAGAAAAGAAATAGTAAGCCAAGTAACAGAAAAATATGAAAAAATTCCAACCATATATTTATTTAATAGTAATCAAAATAGATTTTTGGATGATATATACATGTTTACAAAAATAAATGAATCATATATATTGAAAGTAAAAGATGCAAGTACAGAAAAGGTGCAAGAAATATTACAAAATAAAGATATAAGTAATGGCATTGTGGTATGGGTAAACGAAGGTTTTGAAAAAAAACAATATTTAGAAATGATAAAAAATAGCAATAATTTTAAAAATTGTGAACACATACAAAGAATGAATGCTTGTGATATATATTATATATATTAAAAAGGTTTTTAGGTTAAACTTTGTGGAAAGGAAACGAAAAAATGGAAAAGATTAGAGTGTATGCATTTGTAGGACCATCTGGAACAGGAAAAAGTTATAGAGCCCAAATGGTGGCAAGTGAAAATAATATTTCCTATATTATAGATGATGGGCTTTTAGTAAACGAAAATGAGGTAGTTGCAGGTGAGTCAGCCAAAAAGGCTCCAACAAAAATAGAAACAGTAAAACATGCAATTTTTATAGATGAAAAAGAAAGAAACCAAATGAAAAAAGCAATAAAAAAATTGAAGCCAGAATCAATTTTAATTTTAGGAACTTCAGATGGAATGGTAGAAAAAATCGCAGAAAACTTAGGCCTTCCTAAAATAGAAAAAACAATTTACATACAAGATGTAGCAACAGAAGCGGAAATGAAGACAGCAAGAAATATAAGAGTAACACAAGGAAAACATGTAATACCAGTGCCTACCTTTGAAATAAAAAAAGATTTTTCAGGTTACATATTAGACCCACTTCAAATATTTAAATCTAAGGGAAGCGGAAACAAACCATACATATCAGAAAAGTCAATAATAAGACCAACATTTAGCTATTTAGGAAATTTTACGATTTCAGATACAGTATTTCGCCAAATAGTAGAATACTTAGCAAAAAAGACAGATGGAATTGCAAGAGTGATAAAAGCCAGAGTTGAAAATGACGGAGAAGGACCTTCAATTTATATGGAAGTTGCAGTCATATATGGGCACAATGTAATAAAAGAATTAAGAATGTTTAAAGAAAAATGTGTAAAAGAGATTGAAAAACTAACAACAATGAGTGTGCAAAAAATAACAGTAATAGCTAAATCAATTGAAATGCCAAAATAAAAAAAATATTAAACTATTAGGGCCGGGCCGTTTTAGTTTAAGAAAAGAGGAAGAATTATGTCATTTATAGTAGCGATAGATGGACCAGCAGGTACTGGGAAAGGAACAATAACAAGTTTAATTTCAAAAGAAATGGGATTAGTTAATATAGATACAGGGGCAACCTACAGATGTGTGACTTTGTATTTAATAAAGAACAATATAAAATTAGAGGAAAAAGAAAAAATAATAGAAGCATTGCCTAATATTCATATAGACATGAAAAATGAACAAGGAATTCAAAAAGTATATTTAAATGGCAAAGATGTGACTGATGAAATAAGAAGCAAAGAGGTTACAAAAATAGTATCACTAGTATCTTCAATAGTAGAAGTTAGGTTGGCTATGGTAGAAGTTCAAAGAAACTTGGCAAAAGGCAAAGATGTTATAATGGAAGGAAGAGATATTACAACATATGTATTTCCAAAGGCAGATGTAAAAATCTATTTAGATGCAGCAGAAGAAGAAAGAGCAAAAAGAAGATATAAAGAAATGCAAGAAAAGAAAATAGAAATGACATATGAAGAAGTTTTAAAAAACATACAGCAGAGAGATAAAAATGACAAAGAAAAAGAAATAGGTGCCTTAAAAATAGCTGAAGATGCTATTTATATAGATACAACAAATTTAAGTATAGAAGAAGTAAAAGGTAAAGTTGAAGAAATTATAAGAAAAATTAGGAAAGGAAATAATGTTAATTCATTATATGGTATAAATAGATGAAAAAAAAATTAAAAAGATTTTTAGGAATAGTAATAGAAAAAATATTATATGTTTATTGCATAATTTTTCATAGAATGAAAGTTGAAGGAAGAGAAAATATTCCTATGGATGAACCAGTTATATTTTGTGGAAACCATAGAACATTTTTAGACCCAGTATTAATAAAAATTACAGCCAAAAGAAATTGCCATTTTTTAGCAAAAGGTACCTTATATAAAAATAAATTCTTAGCTTTTTTAGGTTGGGTATTTGAAACAATTCCAGTATTAAAAGATTCAAAAGATATAAATGCAATAAAGCAATCTTTAAGATATTTAAAAAATGGAGAATGTATAGCACTTTTCCCAGAAGGAACAAGAAATGGAATAGCTAAAGGAGAAAAGGTAAAAGATGGTGCAGCATTTTTTTCACTAAGAACAGGTGCTAAAATAGTTCCGGTTGGAATATCAGGAAAAACAGGCCCATTTTCAAAAGCAATAGTACGATATGGAAAGCCATTAGACTACAGCCATTATAATAAAAATGACGAAGAAGCACTAGATAAAATAACAGAAGATTTAATGGAAAAAATATTAGAATTAACAAAATAAACTGACGAAGGACATTTGGGGACGGGTCACATTTGTCCTTTACATAAAATTTCAAAGGACAAATGTGACCCGTCCCCAAATGTCCTTTAAGAAAAAATGCGAAAATTATGTTGACAATAAAAATAGATTGCTATATAATAAAATAGTTAAAATTTAGATAAGGTGAGAATATGAAAGAAGAAAAAGAATTAACTTTTGAAGAATTATTAAAACAAGAAACTTTAAAAGAAAAAAAATTAGAAAAAACAGTTACAGGAAAAATTATTAGCATAACCTCTAAAGGCGAAATTTTTGTAGACATAAACTATAAAGCTGATGGAATTATCCCTAAAAAAGAGTATAGCAATGATGAAAATGCAAATCCTAAAGATGAATTTAAAGTAGGAGATACAATTACAGCAGATGTTTTAAAATTAAATGATGGATTAGGAAATGTGTTATTGTCTTATAAAAGAGTTAAAAATCGCGAAAACAAAAACAAAATAGAAGAAAAATATAAAAATAGTGAAATAATAGAAGCAAAAGTTGCAAAGGTAAGTGAAAAAGGGCTAATTGTAGTTGTAAATGACACACAAATATTTATTCCAATATCATTATCAGGAATAAGTAGAGGTGAAGATGTAAACTCATATTTAGATAAAAATGTAAAATTTAAAATAACAGAATACGATGCAAAAACAAATAGAATAATAGGCTCAATTCGCATAGTATTAGACGAGGAGAAAAAGGCAAAACAAGAAGAATTTTGGAATAGCATAGAATTAGGCAAAAAATACAAAGGTATTGTTTCAAGCTTAAGTTCTTATGGTGCATTTGTAGATTTAGGTGTAACACAAGGTTTACTTCATGTTTCAGAAATTTCATGGGATAGAAATGCAAAAGTAGACGAAATTTTAAAGCAAGGACAAGAAATTGAAGTAACAGTTATAGATTTAGATAAAGAAAATAGACGTATAAAGTTAAGTTATGTGGGAAAAGGACCAAACCCATGGAGTAAGGTTTCAGAAAAATACCATGTAGGCGACATTGTAAAAGTTAAAGTAGTGAAAATGATGCCATTTGGAGTTTTTGTAGAATTAGAAGCAGGAATTCAAGGCTTAGTACATATTTCTCAAATTGTAGAAAGAAAAATAACAAAACCAGAAGAAGAACTAAAAATAGGACAAAATGTAAATGCGAAAATAATAGAACTAGATGTAGAAAATCAAAAAATAGAATTATCTATAAAAGAGTTAGAAGGAACATCAAACGAATATAAAGAAGAATTATAAAATTAATGTAAAAAAGAATACAGAAGAAGGAAGTTTTTTATGTCTGACTTCCAACTTCTGATTTCTAATGAGAAGGGGTAATAAAAAATGAAAAACGAGAATATAAGAAATATAGCAATAATTGCACACGTTGACCACGGAAAAACAACACTTGTAGACTGCTTATTAAAACAAAGTCATGTATTTAGAGAAAATGAACAAGTTCAAGAAAGAGTAATGGACTCAAACGACTTGGAAAAAGAAAGAGGAATAACAATTCTTTCTAAAAACACTTCAGTAATGTATAATGGAGTAAAAATAAATATAGTAGATACACCAGGCCACGCAGACTTTGGTGGAGAAGTAGAACGTGTACTAAAAACTGTAGATGGAGTTTTACTATTAGTAGATGCTTTTGAAGGACCAATGCCTCAAACAAGAGAAGTCTTAAAAAAATCATTAGCTCTTAACTTAAAACCAATAGTTGTAATAAATAAAATAGATAGACCAGGTTCAGACCCAGCAAAAGTTGTAGACAAAGTATTAGAGCTATTTATAGAATTAAATGCAAATGACGACCAATTAGACTTCCCAGTTGTATATGCATCAGCAAAAAACGGAATAGCTAAAATGAGCTTAGATGAAGAAAGCGATAATGTAAACTGTATATTTGACACAATCGTTAAATATATAGATGCGCCAGATTGTGAAATAGAAGGACCAGCTCAAATGTTAGTTTCTAATATAGACTATGATGACTATTTAGGAAGAATAGCAATAGGAAGAATAGAAAGAGGAACAATAAAATCTGGTATGCCAATTGTAATTTGTAAACAAGAAAAGAATGTACAAGGAAAAGTAGCAAAATTATTCACATACCAAGGTTTAAAAAGAGTAGAAGTTGAAGAAGCAGGTGCAGGTGATATAGTTGCGCTATCAGGAATTGCAGATATCAACATAGGTGATACTATATGTGATATAAACAACCCAGAAAAAATACCATTTGTAGATATAGACGAGCCAACAGTATCTATGACATTTAGTGTAAATAATGGACCTTTTGCAGGAAAAGAAGGTCAATTTATTACATCAAGACATATTCGTGATAGATTATTTAAAGAACTAGAAAGAAATGTATCTTTAAGAGTTAAAGAAACAGATTCAGCAGATAGCTTTGAAGTATGTGGACGTGGAGAATTACACTTATCTGTATTAATAGAAACCATGAGAAGAGAAGGATTTGAGCTATTAGTATCTCGTCCAAAAGTTATATTTAAAGAAATAGATGGTGTAAAATGCGAACCAATGGAAAGATTAGTAGTAAATGTGCCAGATGATTCTATAGGAACAGTTATAGAAAAATTAGGAAGACGTAAAGCTGAAATGTTAAATATGGAGCCAGCAGAATTAGGACATACAAAAGTAGAATTTAAAATACCAGCACGTGGACTAATAGGATATAGAACAGAATTTTTAACAGACACAAAAGGTACGGGAACAATGAACTCAATATTTGAATGCTATGAACCATATAAAGGAGAAATTCAAGCTAGAACAAGAGGCGTATTAGTAGCCTTTGAACAAGGAACATCTGTAACATATGGTCTATACAATGCACAAGAAAGAGGAGAACTTTTAATAGGAGCAGGTGTAGATGTATATGAAGGAATGATAGTTGGAATAAACTCAAGAAATGAAGACATTGCAATAAATGTATGTAAAGAAAAACATTTAACAAACACAAGAGCTTCAGGTTCAGATGATGCATTACGTTTAGTTCCACCACTACAAATGTCACTAGAAAAAGCTATTGAATTTATAGCCGAAGACGAACTAGTTGAAGTAACACCTAAAAATATTAGATTAAGAAAGAAAACATTAGATACAAAAACTAGAGAAAGAGAAGCAAGAAGATAAAATAAATTAAAAGGCGTCAACTAAAAAGACGCCTTTTTACTAAAGTAATTAATAAAATGAGTAAGAGGGAAAAATGAATAAAGAAGAATTAGAAAAAATAAAAGAAAAAGCTTTAGATGAACATATTCCAATAATAATGGATGACACTTTAGCAGTAATTGACAAAGTGTTAAAAGAAATTAAACCAAAGAAAATTTTAGAAATAGGGACAGCGGTAGGATATTCTGCAATGTGCTTTTCTGAATATTTACAAGAGGGCGGAAGAATAGATACAATAGAAAGAGATGAAGAAAGAATAGCACAGGCAAAAGAAAATATTGTAAAAGTAGGAGTACAAGAAAAAATAAATATAATTGAAGGCGATGCTGTCGAAATATTACCAAATTTAAATGAAAAATATGACATGATATTTATAGATGCCGCCAAAGGTAAATATCCTTTTTTCTTACAAGAGTCTTTACGAATGCTAAATGAAAATGGAATAATATTTGCTGACAATATTTTATATAAAGGTTATGTAATGAGTGATTACAATAAGCACAAACAACGTACAGCAGTAAGAAATTTAAGAGAATACATAGCAGAAGTTACAAACAATCCAGAACTTGAAACTGAAATTTTAGAAGTAGGAGATGGACTTGCTATAACAAAAAAACATATTTAGCTAAGGCATAAAAAAATAGGATAATATATAATTTAGTACATAAAAACTAAAAAATATATTATCCTATTTTATAAGCTAAATCATTATATTTAAGTATCTGATACATGAAATTATAGTGTCGAAAATAAAAGCAAAACAAGTAAAATTAATTCCAATAGTTAAAACTTTATAATTAATCCTTTTTACAAGTAAACTTACTTTTTTCTCTACGAAAGGATAAACATGGCCTATAAAAATAATAGCTATAAATCCCCAAGCAAGAGAGTAAAAAATGCTAATTCTACCATTTAAATTTAAAAAGTCTGTAGTATAATCCCACCAATGTTCTTTAAATAAAGCTTCCAACAAATAACTTACAAAATATTCAAAAACAGAAAAGATAACAGCAGAATAAATAAAAAGCTTAATATCACTATCTTTATACTTACTTAGAAAGACAATTAAAATAATAGCACCCCAACCATAAATAGGGCATAAAGGCCCATACAAAAATCCTCTACTGGTAAAATGGCCTAAAACAATAAAACTAAACAATGTTTCCAATATCCAACCACAAACAGAAAAAATGAAAAAGTATAGTATATATAAATAAAGTTTACTAATGTTCGTAGTATTTGAAATCTCCTTATCCATAAAGTCCCCCTTTTGAATTAAATATATAATACCAAAAGAATGTTATAAAGTAAATAAATTTGAAGAAAATTTTATCACAAAAGGTCAGGTGATTTTGGGGTTCTTTACTTTTAAATGGATACATGCTATAATACTTAAGGAAAAAATACGGAAAAACAAGGCTGTACTTTATAAGTTACCTATGTTTGAAAGGAAGTAATAAAATTATGAAAAAACCAGAATTATTAGCCCCAGCCGGGTCATTTGAAAAAGCAAAAATAGCCTTCATGTATGGAGCAGACGCGGTATATGCAGGAACCTCTAGTCTATCTTTAAGAACTAGAGCAGAAATGAAAGATGATGACTTAGCAAATACAATAAAATATGCACATTCAATAGGCAAAAAAGTATATACAAATATAAATATATATGCTTGGGATGATAGATATGAAGAAATAATAGAGCAAGCAAAAATGCTAAATGAATTAAAAGTGGACGGCATAATAGTTGCAGACGGAGGTGTAGTAGACATTTTAAAACAATATGCACCAGATATTCCTTTACATATAAGTACACAGGCTAATACTATAAGCTATCATGCTGCAAACTTTTGGTACAAAAATGGAGCAAAACGTGTAATATTAGGACGTGAAATGAACAAAAAGCAAATAAAAGAACTTATAGAAAATAAGCCAAAAGACTTGGAAGTAGAAATATTTATTCATGGAGCAATTTGCTTTGGATATTCAGGAAGATGTTTCTTAAGTGATTTCTTGGCAGGAAGAAGTGCAAATTTAGGAGATTGTGCACAAAGCTGCAGATGGGCATATAATGTATATGTAGAAGAAACAAATAAACCAGGAAATTTAATGCCAGTAGAGCATGACGATAAAGGAACTTATATTTTTTCATCAAAAGATATGTGCTTAATAAAAGAAATTCCTGAAATTATAGAAATGGGTGTAGATAGCTTAAAAATTGAAGGAAGACTAAAAACAGAATATTATTTAGCTTCAGTAGTTAATGCATATAGAAATGCAATAGATGATTATATGAAAGACCCTGAAAATTATGACTATACAAAATATTTAAAAGAATTGGAAAAAACAAAGACAAGAGGATTGACTACTTTCTATTTTAACGATAGAAACAACAAGGATATTCAAGAATACGACGGAAAACAATATAATTCAGACTATGAATTTGGTGGAAAAGTAGTAGAAAATGTGCAAGGTAAAACTATAATTGAAATAAAAAATAAATTACAAGTTGGAGATGAAATGGAAATCATAGTACCTGGTCAAATAGAAACTGTAAAATTTGTAATAGATAAATTGTGGGATGTAGATACAAATGAAGAAATATCACATGTAAACCCAGGAAAGGCAGAACAAAAAGTAATTATGAACCTTCCAATTGAAGTTCAAAAAGATTGGATTTTAAGAAGAAAAAAATAAAATGAAAAAAGAGGCAGAATTAATATTTTTCTTGCCTCATATTTTTGGGGGAAAACGTCAAATTTTATGTAATAAAACCAGAAAGGTATAGTGAAATTAGCATTTTTTAAAATTTTCTAATTTAAAAGCAACCATAAATCCAATAAAAAATAAAATAATAGCCACAAAAGAAATTTGACTAGGAAAAAGTACGAAAATGCTTCCTAAAACAAAGCCAATAATAGCATAAGAAGTTTGGGCAAAAAAATTATTAAATAAAAATTTAATAAGCAATAAAAATATAAAACAACCAACTAAGCAGCCAAGTCCAATAGGAATTAAAACAGCTAAATTTAAAGTTGCAAGAGCTTGTAAATACATATTATAAACTCCAAAACACATTAAAATAACAGTGCTGCTAACTCCGGGAATAACAATCCCACAAGACATGGCAAAGCCAGAAAAACACAAATGCAAGAAAGAATTATTAGTAAAAGTAAAGTTGGTAATATTTCTTTCAAGAAAAAATAATAGCAAACCAAATAAAAAAGAAAATATGGTAAAAATCAAATAGTGAAGTTCAAAGTGAACTTTGCTATTTGTTTGCTTTATTAGTGAAGGGATAGAACCTAAAATAAGTCCTAAAAATAATAATTTACATTCAACTTCAAAATGTGTAAAAGCATAATTTAAAATATTCCCAAATAAAAGAAAACCGATTATAGTGCCTAAAATTATAGGAAATAAAAATACAAAATTTTTTTTGAAATTCTTAAAAAGTCCCAAAGCACTATCTACTAGTTTTTGATATATACCCATAATAACACATAAAACACCACTACTAACGCCGGGAAGAACAGCACCAACACCTATTAAAACACCTTTACATACAGAAAATAAAAAATCCATAAAAACATATTTCCTTTAATTTTTTTATAACAAAAGCATATATAATAATAAATAAATTTATTAGAAAAAAATAAAGGAAGAACTAAGATGGAAAAATTAAGTTTAAAAGAATATGCAATAAAAAATAATATATGAAAGATATTGTATGTGACTTTACTATATGATAAAATTAGAAAAAAATAAAGGAAGAACTAAGATGGAAAAATTAAGTTTAAAAGAAAAAATAGGTCAAATGTTAATAGTAGGGCTAGAAAGCAACAAAAAAGAAGAAATAGAAAAACTTATAAAAAAATTAAATGTAGGTGGGGTAGTTATATATAGAAAAAACTACCAAAACTACAAGGAAATGATAAACTTTGTAAATTTAATAAAAGAAACTAACCAGGAAAACAAAGTTCCAATTATCATTAGTGTAGACCAAGAAGGTGGAAGAGTAAATCGTATGCCAGATGAAATTTTAAATTTAAAAAGTGCAACCAAAATAGCAAAAGCTAAGAATGTAAATACAGTAAAAATGTCTGGAAATATAATAGGACAAATGTTAAATGAAACAGGAATAAGTATGGACTATGCACCGATATTAGATATAAAAAGGTTTGGAGAAGGGCAGGCAATAGGTGATAGGTGCTATGGCGAAAATAAGGAAGATGTTGAAAAATACGCAATAGAGGTAATGAAGCAACTACAAGAAAACCATGTAATTCCAGTGGTTAAACACTTTCCGGGACATGGCCTTACGAAAAAAGATTCACACTTTAGAATACCAAAAATAGAGGAAAAAATAGAAGTGCTTGAAAAAGAAGATATGCATCCATTTGAAGTAGCAATAGAAAATGGTGCAGATGCTATTATGGTGGGACATTTAGTTATAAAAAATGTAGATAAAAAATATCCAGCTTCACTTTCACAAAAAGTAATACAAAAATATTTAATAGAAAAATACAATTATAAAGGATTAATAATTACAGATGATTTGAAAATGTTGGCAATAAGGTTACATTATAATATAAAAGAAGCGGTAAAAAGAGCAATATTAGCAGGAAATGACATTATAATGGTAGGCTTTAGGCATACACAAATAGAAAGCATAGAAAAATATATAATGAAAGAGGTAAAAAAAGGAAGAATTCCAGAAGATAAAATAAATAAAAGCGTAGAAAAAATTATAAAAATGAAGGAAAAATATAATATAACAGATGAAAAAACAAAAGGTTTTGATATAGAAAAAATGAATAAGCAAATAGAAGAATTAAATAATAGTTTGTAAAAAATGAATAAAAAATTCATAGAAATTTGTTAGAGCAGGTCAGGCACTTTTAAAAATTAAATACATATAATTTTGTATAGTAAAAAATGGAGGTGCTTGTATGCTAGCCCTTACAATTTCAGGATTTTTAGCTTTCTTACAAAGTGCAGTATTTGTAGTTCGGATATATTTCAAACAATCAATTATTTCCAGAACCACTAACCACAGAAGAGGAAAATTTATATTTAGAAAAATTGCAACAAGGAGATGAAGAAGCTAGAAATATATTGATAGAGAGAAACTTAAGACTTGTAGCTCATGTTTGTAAAAAATATGTGGCAGCCAAAGTAAGCCAAGATGACTTAATTTCGATAGGAACAATAGGATTAATAAAAGGAATAAATAGCTTTAAACCAAGTAAAAATGTAAAATTATCTACATATGTTTCAAGATGCATAGATAATGAAATATTAATGCATTTAAGAGCTACTAAAAAAATAGGAGCAGAAGTTTCTTTAGAAGATACCATAGGAAAAGACAAAGATGACAATGCTATAACTTTAAAAGATGTTTTAGAAAATAGCGAGAAAAACATAGAAGACGAAGTAGACCTAAAAATGAAAGTGAAAAAAATGTATGAAAAAATGAAATTGGTGTTAAAAGAAAGAGAAAAATTAATAATAGAGCTACGATTTGGATTAGGAGGCAAAAAGCCTAAAACGCAAAATCAAATTGCAAAAATGATGGGAATATCGCGTTCATATGTTTCAAGAATAGAAACAAAAGCAATAGGCAAATTAGCAAAAGAAATAAAAGAGTAAGATTTTGGTATGTTCCAAAATCTTATTTACGTATAAAGGGATAAAAAAGCTGTAAAACAGTAAATTCCGTAAAAAGAATTTGAAAAAAATATCAACATTTTCTTGCTATTTTTCGGATAATATTGTATTATTATATAAGTATAATTCGTGTCAAAGAAGTAAAAAATATGAAATACCAGAAAGGGGAAAATATAAATGAAAAAATTAACTATAGTTTTTGCTGTTATTATATGTATATTTTCTACTGCTACAGTATATGGAGCAAACGTAGTTACTACAAAAACAGCAAGAACTACAAATGAAGCAGAAAATACAATAGTACAAAGCGAAACGATGAGCCAGCTAGTAGAAATAAAAAACAAAGAGAAAAAAACATTAGAAGACTATAAAGTAGCATATGGTTCAGAAACATATGGATTAACAGCATACATATTAAGTAGGGTACAAGTATATAGTATTCCATTTTGTTTTTTAGGAATAGCAATAAGTGCGATATACCAATATGTATTAGGTATTCGTAAATTAGACACAAGAGATAAAGGTTTTACTATAATGATTTCAATTATTACAATATTTGTTATAGCACAAGTATTGCCACTAATATTTGCAATTGTAGTAAAAGGTTGGAGGGGTTAATAAATGAAAGTTTTATTTGCTGTAAGCAACGAATCTATTTCAGAAGCAATTGTTAGGAAATATCAACAAATGTATAAAGAAATAATAATAAGCAAAAATGTATATTATTATAATGCAATTATTAAAGAATTAGAAAAAGACAAAACTTATGACCGTATAGTTATAAGTGAAGATTTAGAGCCATTTACAAATAACAATTATGAAACAATAGATAATTTTATTTTTGAAAAATTAGATAGTATTTCAGATGAAGCTTCTAACTCTTCTGGAGAAGATATTCCAATTATATTAGTTGCGTTAGATAGACGTACAAAAACAGATAATATATTAGTAAAATTATTTGGAATAGGTGTATACAGTACTTTAATTGGACAAGATAGAAGCATTGATGAAGTGTGCAAATTAATTAGAAAGCCACGTACAAAAAAAGAAGCAAAAGTTTACTATAAAATAGACGCAAGCGAAGTATCATATGAGCCAGAAAATGATGCAAATGTTAGTGAAGCAGAAATTCAAAGTATATTAACACATTATAAACGTTTAGGCAGAAATGAAGAAAGATATGTAGAAAGTTTCGATAGTATAGCTTCACAATATACAGATAAGCAATTAAAATTAATTATAAAATTTTTACCTATAAATGTAAAAGCAGTATTGGAAGCTAATAGTCCAAGGTACCAACAACTTACATCATATGAAAAGCCAACTACTCAAAAATATGGACAATATCAAAGCAAAAATAAAACAAAATTAAAAAATAATGTAAGTAAAACTGTTAGCAATGATGGAATAAAAGTAGAATCAATTCCAAGTGGAGAAAAGAAATTAACAAAGCCTGTAATTATTCCAAGTGCAAGTACAATAAGGAAAGTTCAAAAAGTTGAAGAGCCAGAAAAAACAGCTGAAATAAAAGAAGAAATCAAGCCAGAAGAAATACAAAAAAAACAAACTCAGGAAGTAAAAAAGAGAAGAGGTAGGCCTAAAAAAGTTCAAGTAGAAGAAACAAATATAGAAGAAAACGAAGAAAAGACTAATATTGTACAAGAGGCAGAAGAAAAAACAGAAGAAGTTAAAAAAAGAAGAGGTAGACCAAGAAAAAATCCAGAACCAGAAGAAGTAAATGCTGAAAATGAAGAAATGTTGTTACCGGGATTAGAAGAAACTGTAGATAGTGAAGAAAGCGAAGATGAAGATACAATTCTACCAGGATTTGAAGATGAACTACTACCAGGTTTTGACGATGAAAATCCAATTTTTGATGATGACGTAATGGGAAAAGAAGAGCAAGAAGAAGAAAAATATATAGAAGAACAGCCAGAAGATGAGATTTTACCGGGCTGGGATGTTGAAGAAGATGAAGAATATAATGAAGACGAAATAGAAAGTAAAGAAGAGCCAAGAAGAGAAGAAATAAGTAACTATAATACTACAAGCTATGCGCAAAATATGTATAACCAAAGAACAAATGAATCACATTTAGAAAATTATGCACAAACAAACATAAACATACAAAATTTACTAACAAAAGATAAAAAAATAGTAGCATTTGTAGGAACAACCAAAAATGGAACATCTTTTTTAATAAACAACTTAGCAGAAATGTTATCTAAGCAAGGTATAAAAACAGCAATATTAGACTTAACAGAAAATAGAAATTCATATTATATTTATACAAAAAATGAAGAAGAATTAAGAAAAATAGCATATAATTGTCCAGAAAGTTTAAGTAGAGGAATTGCAGAAGGAATAAAAGTAAATAACAATTTAGATGTGTATACTTCATTACCAGGGGAAAGTGAAGAACTAAATAATTATGGAGAAGTACTAGAAACACTTGTAAAAAATTATTCTTTAATATTATTAGACTGTGACTTTACTACACAATATGGATATTTAAAAGAAGCTAGCGAAATATATTTAGTACAAACAATGGATGTTCTTACAATACAGCCATTAACAGCATATTTAAGGGAGCTAAAAGCAAAAGGAATATTAGAGCCAGAAAAATTAAGAGCTGTTATAAATAAATATACACGAGTAAAGGGAGTGTCAGAAAAAGCAATAATAGGTGGAATGTCAATGTATAATGACCCAGCAATGTCATTTATGACAGAACTATTTAATAGGGAAACTATACAATATTGCTTAATACCTTTCGATATTCAAGGATATGCAAAATATCTAGCATGCTTAATAAATTGTGAAGTTTCTTTAAATGGATATTCAAAAGAATTTATGAATGCATTAAATAAATTAGCAAATATGGTATATCCAGTAATAGGAAGTTCTAAAAATAGCAATAAAGCAAAATATAATAACCCAAAATACAACAAATATGCAAGCGGAAACGTTTTTTCAAACGATATGAATTCTACTTTAGATAAAATGAAACGAAATTATTAGAAGCAAAAAATGGAGGTGCGAAACGTGACAATAGCTATAATTATACTATTAGTTGTAACAATTGTATTCTTAATGTTATACAATATGTCAGTTCATAAAAAAATAGATACATTTAGCAATTTAAATCAAAAAATAGTTAGCTTAAATGTATTACAGGAATTTATGGACACTATTAGTGAAGAAAAAACAGCAGATGAAAAAATAAAAAAAATAAATGATATATTAATAGAAAAGTATGATATAAAATATTCTACAATAGTTGTATATAATGGGGCAGAATACATTATAAAAGCAACAAATGTGGATAGCAAACATTGGGATACTTTAAAAAACTTACATTCAGAAGAAATATTTAAGGATAGTATTCAAACAGCAACTCCTAAATATATTACAGTAGAAAATGATGGAGAAAGATTGCCATACCAAAAATTAGAGTTTGGAAGAGCAAAATCAGCAATGTTTTTCCCATTATATATAGACAATATCTATATAGGATATTGGATTATAGAAAGTGGACTTCCTCATGACTTTGATAAAATAGATACAACAATATTAGAAGTTGTAAAAAACAATATAGTTTCAGTAGTAAAAACATTGGACAAGCAAGATGTAATAGAAAACATAGTTAGAGATGACGAGTTTACAAAATTGAAATCAGAAGAATACTTATATGGAGAAGGAAAAAGAAAAATAGATCAATATGATACGTCAGCTATATGTATGCTAAAAATAATAAACATTATGGATATAAATGAAAAATATGGCAGACATACAGGAAATGAAGTAATTATAAAAGTTTGTGATATGATAAGAAAAAATATTGCTTCAGAATATGTTTTTGTTAGATATATGGGACCAAAATTTGTAATAGCCTTTAGCGGAATAGATGTAGGAGGAATTACAGAATTTATGAAAGATATAAAGAAAAACGTGGAAAGTTTACAAATAGAACAACCAGAAGAAGATGTATATGAAGATGAAGAACCACAAAAAGTTAGCCCAAAAATAAACATAGCAGTTACAACATATTATAAAGGAACAGCTTTAGAAGGAACTACTAAAAAGCTAGAAGAATATATAGATACAGCCAAAGAAGATGAAAGTCAAATAAATTATATATAGGGAGGTAAAATATATATGTCAAACGATGAAACTATGTGCTTTAAAGTGCCAAAGGAAGAAAAGCAAGAAAGCAGAGAAATTTTAAAAGAGGTATATGAAGCATTAGCGCAGAAAGGTTACAATCCTGTAAATCAAATAGTTGGTTACATTTTGTCTGGTGACCCAACATATATTACAAGCCATAAAGGTGCAAGAAATTTAATTCGTCAAGTAGAAAGAGATGAATTATTAGAAAAAATGGTAAAAAACTATATAGGAATGGAAGACTAATAACATGAGAAAACTTGGAATAGATTATGGAGATGCTAGAGTTGGAATAGCGATAACAGATGCATTAAATATTACAGTTCAAGGCTTAGAAACAATACATCACCAAGGAAATGATAAAATAGTACTAAAAAGATTAGAAGAACTTTTGACACAGTATGAAATAGACACATTTGTTATTGGAATGCCAATAAACATGAATGGAACTAAAACTGAAAGAGTGGAAGTAACAGAAAAATTTATACATAAGTGTAGATGTAGGTTTCCAAAAATAAAAATAGAAACAATAGACGAAAGACTTACAACTGTGGCAGCGCATAAGACAATGAATTTCTTAAATGTTAATAAAAATAAAAAAAGAAATATAGTAGATACAATATCAGCAGTATATATTTTAGAAACTTACATGAAAAAATGTGAAAATTCATAAACATGTATTGCTAAAAAACAAAAAATAGTATATGATAAACAAAATTACAAATACTAAAAAAAGATATTAAAATTGTAAAAGCAATTTAATATAAAAAATGAAAGGAGAAATAAAAATGGACGAAAACGAAAATAATATCCCAGAGGAAGGATTAGAAGATAACATTATAATATTAAATGATGAAAATGGAGAGGAAGTACCTTTTGAATTTTTAGATTTAATAGAATTAGATGGAGAAGAATACATTGTATTACTTCCAGTAGAAGAAGATGAAGATGCAGAAGGAGAAGTAGTAATTCTAAGAGTTGAAGATACAGAATCAGAAGAAGAAGAATCTTATGTAAGCGTTGATGATGATGACATATTAAATAAAGTATTCGAAATCTTCAAGGAAAAATTTAAAGACGAATTTAACTTCATAGATGATGAAGAAGAATAAAAGGCAGGAGGTTGGAACTAATAATTCTAGCCTCTTTTATTATATTATGAGAAAAATAAAAGGAGAAAGCAAATGAAAAATTTGAGTAGTTGGCTAATAACAATGTTTATAATAATGTTTTGGATATTAAGGCTTATAATAGCAATAACAGGAACAATGGATATAGATTTTGTATTTAAACCAATAGATAACAACATAGAAGTTATATTATTATTTGTAGTATTGGCACTTATTCCATTCATATTTAAAAGAAAATTATGGGCAGCAGTTGCATATTTAGTAGCATATGGTTATTATTTTGGAAGTGGATTAATAGAAGGAATAACACCAGTAATAAAAGGTGAAACACTTGGAGCAGAAGCATACATGAATATGTTTATAGCATTAGTTGCAATAGCACTTCCAATAGCTGCAATATTTGATATATTATTAGACAAAACAAGAACTAAAAATCCAATAAACAAAGAAACAGATTGGTTTTATAAAAACGAACAATATGATAGAAAATTGGATGAAAGAGCAGATAAAAATAATTATAGAACATTATAAAAAGAAAAAAAGAGGTATGATTAGTATTTTTATGCATTTTAAAAAGCTTTTCATGCCTCGTATTTGTTAATATGTCAAAAATTTTATGAAGTAAAAATTATGGAAAGTATTTAAAAGCTTTTTTCATAAAATTAATTTCTATAGTGGAGGGGTATATGGAATTAAAAGAGTTGATAGGAAGAGAAAAATTAAATAAAAGAATAGAAGCTCTAGCAAAACAAATAGATGAAGAGTATAAAGGCAAAGAAATAGTATCAATATGTGTATTAAATGGAGCAGCATTTTTTGCAGTAGATTTAACTTTAAAAATGAAAACAAAAATGAAAATAGAATTTATAAAAATATCAAGCTATGAAGGAACAAAAAGCACAGGAAAAATAAAAAAATATTTAGATGTTGATAAAGAAAAAATAGTAGGTAAAGAAGTTTTAATAATAGAGGACATAGTAGATACAGGAAGAAGTATGAAATATTTGTTAGAACATTTAAAGGAAAAAGAACCAAAAAGTATAAAAGTGTGTAGTCTTTTAAGCAAACCAAGTAGAAGAGAATTTGAAGTAAATATAGATTATTTAGGATTTGAAGTTCCAGATAAATTTATAATAGGTTATGGTTTTGATGATGAAGAAGGATTTAATAGAAATATTCCATATATTGCATATAAATAAAGAGAAAAGGAAGTGATTAAAATGGATATGCATCAAAAAAGAGAAATGAGAAAAAATAAAAAAATGAACGAAGATACAAAAAGTTTACCATCAGTCGGGTATCAACTGGTATAAACCGAATTATGGAAAACTTCCCATGAAGGCTTATAAATAAAGAATTTCAATTTTATTTCTTTTTGCATTTTATAACTGAAAAATGATAATTATTTTAAATAAAATAGAGGTAATAACGACTTATGGAAAACTTTTATATGAAGCAATAAATAAGGAGGTCGTAATGAAAAAATTGGAGATAGATATACTAACAATATTTTTGAGAATATTAAACATATAGATGAATACGCAAATGAATATTGGTATGCCCGTGAATTACAAAAAGTATTGGAATACAAGGATTGGAGAAATTTTCAAAAAGTAATAGATAAAGCAGTTTTATCAGCAAATAATAGCGCTTCAAGCGAAGAAGATTGGGTTGTTGAGGTCAACAAGCCAATAAAAACTGGTAAAGGAAAAGAAGAGATTATTAAAGATTATAAACTATCAAGATACATATGCTATTTAATAGTGCAAAATGCTGACCCAAGTAAAGAAGTTGTTGCTTTAGGACAAACATATTTTGCTATTCAAACAAGAAAGCAGGAAATAACTGAACAAGAATATGATTCTTTATCAGATGATGAAAAAAGATTTTATCAAAGGAAATTAACAAAGTAAGGTAACTATACGCTTCAAAAAGTTGCTTCAGCTGCTGGAGTTAAAAATATGGCTGAATTTCATAATGATGGATATAAAGGATTATATAATGGAGAAACTGCCGATGATATATTTAAAAGAAAAAAATTACGTTATAGGGAAGACATTTTGGATAATATGAATGAAGATGAATTAGTAGATAATTTATTTAGAATAAATCAAACTAAGCAAAAACTTTTAAAAGATAATGTACAAGGAGAAAAAGAAGCAAAAGATGTACATTATGAGGTAGGTAAAAAAGTTAGGAAAGCAATTGCAGATATTGGTGGAATGATGCCTGAAGAAATGCCAACACCTAAAAAGAGTTTGAAAGAACTTGAAAGACAAAAGAAACAAATAGAAAATAAAGATAAAAGAAACTAGAAGAAATGAAATGAGAAATTTTTAAATGCAATTATTGTAAAAAATAAAAGGAGGTATTTATTATGAATAATAATAATTTAATGGAAATATTTTATTTAGAAACGCCATCTTTAGAACGTAAGAAAGAAATAATAGATTATATAAATGAATTTGTAGAATATAAATCAGACATTAATGGAACTGGATCGTTGGATAAAATATTAGAAGGATATACTTTTGAACAGGCTTTAGAAAGATGTTTGAATATGGAAAATAGAGAATATGCAGAAAAAAATGGAAGATGCCAGGGAAAGACTTTTTTACTTATTAGAAAAAATGATAACAAAATTGTAGGTACAATCAACGTTAGGTGGAATTTGACAGAAGAAATGAAACAATTTGGTGGAAATATTGGTTATGGAATAAGACCTACTGAAAGAAGAAGAGGATATAATAAGATAAATTTATATCTTGGATTGATTGAAGCAAAAAAGATTGGACTGGATAAAGTGATGTTAGATTGTGACGTGGAAAATTTAGGTTCAAGTAAAACCATGGAAGCGTTAGGCGGAAAGCTAGAAAGAACTGAAATTGATCCATATGAAGGAATACTAACAAGTGTATATTGGATTAATGTAGACGAATCGCTTGAAAAATATAAAGATGAGTATGTTAATTTTATTGATAAAAGTTATGGAAATAAGTTTATGAAATAATTAAAAGGAAGTGAAAAATATGGACATGTATCAAAAAAGAAAAAAGAGAAAAGAAATGAAAAGTAATGAAAATAAAGAAGAAATGCAAAAACAAATGAATATCAACTGGTAAGTGGGGAGTTATGAAAAAACACTATTAAACCCTTGAAAATAAAGAAAAAAAATAAAATCTCTTTTTACATTTAAAACATATTTTTTGTTGAAAAATGTTA
>OLNW01000890.1_pt1 | contig 32598 bp, 28 predicted proteins | sample 1672121 | NCBI WGS metagenome assembly OLNW01 (sample SAMEA3136648, study PRJEB25190) | human gut metagenome
GCCCCACCTTGCTGTGTGGGGCGGCGGCGCTTTGCTGTTATAATTTTATGCTTTTTATGTTACGGCCGCGGCACCTGCTTTGCCGTATCAGAATGCCCATTCACCGTTGGTGAAGATGGTCACTTCTTTGCCGTCCTTGGTGGTGCCGATGACGTTGGTATCCGGCGCGCCGATCATGACATCCTCATGGATAGCGGAATCGTTCAGGCCCTTGGCCAGCAGCTCGGTGCGGTTCATCTTGCTGCCGCCCTTGATGTTGGTGGGATAGCCAGCGCCAAAGGCAATGTGGCAGGCGGCATTTTCATCAAACAAGGTGTTATAGAACAGCACGCCGCTCTGGTTGATGGGGCTGGATGCCGGAACCAGGGCGATTTCGCCAATGCGGCAGGCGTTCTCGTCGGTGGAAAGCAGCTCAGCCAGCAGGCTGGCGTTCTTCTCCGCGCCATGCTCAACAACTTTGCCGTCCTTGAAGGTCACATGCCAGCCCTCAATCAGCTGGCCGTTGTACACATAGGGCTTGGTGCCGTACACAATGCCGTTTACCCGCTCACGGTGGGGTGCGCAGAACACTTCCTCGGTGGGCACATTGGCGATAAAGTCGGTGCCGTTTTCCGCCTTGCTGGAAGCCCCCTCCCAGGTGGCATCATCTGCCAGGCCAACGGTCAGGTCGGTGCCGTTGGAGCTGGTCATGTGGATATGGTCCAGGTTCCAGGCGTTCAGCTGGTCGCGGTGGCGGCGGCCTTCGGCCACATGGGCTTTCCAGGCGCTGACAGGGTCGCCGGTGGAAACGCGGCAGACATCAAAGATGAGTGCCCACAGCTTTTCCATCGCTTCCTCCACCGGGATGCCGGGGAACACTTTTGCGGCCCAGGACGGTGCCGGAACAGCGGCCACACACCACTGTACACGGTCGTTCATCGTGTATTCCTGCCAGGGTTTCAGGAATTTGCGGCGGGCAAGGTTGACGCGGTTGATCTTGGCGGCATCCAGCCCGGCCAGTGCTTCGGGGTCAGCGGCGTGGATTGCCAGGGTGCAGCAGCCATCCGGGTCCTCGGCATAGTCCAGGTAGCTGCGCAGCTCATAGGGCTTCATGGCAGCCAGGTCTTCCTCTTTGGCATACTCATAATGCAGGCGGCTGAGTTTGTCATCCTCCCAACGCACGATGCAGTTTTTAGCACCGGCTTCATACCCGGCTTTGACGCAGGCATGGCCGAACTCCGGCATGGTGACCGGGCAGCGGATGATAAAATTCTGGCGCGGCTGAACATTGACACCGACTTTGACGATAAAATCGGCATACAGCTGAAGATAATGCTGGTTCATAAGGCATTCTCCTTTTTGTTGGCGCGGCTTTGGATTTTTAAGGCAATACCGCACAATTCCCGCCTAACGGCTCAAGCACCGCTCCGGCGGCTGCGGCACGGCATCTGCGTTGCCAAAATGCTCGATAAGACATCCAGTATTATCTGCGCTTTTGGCTTAGCATCTGCCGCACCTCGCTCGCCGTATCGGCACTTAGAATTATGCGGTGCTGCCTTAAGATACACCCCAGAGCACGCGTGTTTTGTATTCTGTGCCCAGTATACCGCATCTTCCCGGTTCTGAAAACCCCCGGATATAACAAAGTTATTACTTGCGTATAAAAAAGTGCTTACCCGTGATAAACAGTAGTGAATAGAAAATAAAGAATCATGTCCATGCGCCGCTGCGGGCGGCACAAATAAAATAGGCGGGTTGCTCTGGCCGGAACGCTTTTTGCCGGAGTGACTGGCCTGATTCAAATGTGACGCGGTGGGCGTCACACAAGCATTATTCTTTATTCATTGTTTTTTATTGTTCAGCTCCCTCACATCACATATCGGTCTGCCCTTACCTTGTGAGTATTCGTGTCCTCAGTGGGCTTGCCGCTGTCGTCGGAGATAACGCCCACATCTTTGGCTACCAGCTGCACAGCACCTTTTTGTGCGGCGGTGCACTGTACCATGCCGCATTCCAACAGCATCAGCTTTGCGGCAATCAGTTCCGGTTCCAGTTCCGGGGTCAGCGCCACCATGCCGCACTCTTTTACGCAAAGGCCGTCCGGGGCCTCCAGCATCCAATAGTCCACCTGTACCCTGCCCTGGCCCTGCAACAGTCTGCCACGCACTGTCTGAACTTTCTCTGCCTGCACACAGCTGGCGGAAAATGCTTTCTCCTGTGCGGCGGGCACCAGGGCGGTGCCGGTCACTTTGCAGTATTCCAGCTGGGGCAGCAGGGCGGCGCTTTCCGCCGTCAGGGTCAGCCTGCCATCCACATACAGTTTGTTGCCCTTGCGGCGGATCAGCGCGGCGGTCAGTTCGGCATCATCCTTGAGGTAGGCTGTTCCGTCCGGCACAATTTCCAGGTCGGTATCATCCTCAAACAGCGGGGCGGCCTGTGTGGCAAGGCTTTGGGCCAAAATTGCCCTGGGCGTATCGAACCGCACGCCCTGCTTTGCCAGGGCAGCGACATCCAGCGCGGGGTCCAGCATCACAACACAGCGGGCCGCCCAGTACAGGGCCGGTTTGGCCCGCAGGGCAAAAGTGCTGTCCAGCACGGCGGTGTTTTTCAGTTGCACTGCACCGTCCGGCCAGGTGATGATCTGCCCGTTCACTGCCACATTGCCCAGCTTTCCGCTCAGGCTGCGCGGGCAGTATACCTGCCCGTTTACCGTAATCTGCAGATACCGCGCCAGCACTTCGGCCGAGCCGGAAGCAATTTTCAGTTCGCCGTTCACCGTCAGCACTGTGTCTGCTTCGGGTACATCGCAGGGGGTGACCTCCGCCACGCCGTTCACACTGCGCAGGGCAATATTCGGGTTGTCCGTTGCCAGGTCACATTTTAAGGTAACGGGATAACGAGCAATCAGCTCTTTTGCGCGGTCGTTCAGCACCACCACATTGGCCCGCACTTCAATGACATTATAGGCGGCAAGGGTTTCTTCTTTCACGTTACGCAGGTCGCAAAAGTTTGCTTTAATCAGTAGTTTATTCGGCATCGTTTATTCCTCCATCAATAATTGGCTTAAGTATCGGCGGGCTTTGGCCAGCCGGGTGCGCACGGTGGCAGGCGGCAAACCGTACATTTTTCCCAGTTCCGCTGCGGTGTAGCCTTCCAGGTAGCGCTTGCGGAATAGCTCCTGCTCCGCCGGGGTCAGCAATTCCAACAGGCGGCGGGCTTCCGCTTCGGCAAAATCCGGATCCGGCGTTTCCGGTTCTGGCTCCAGCTCCGGCAGGGCGGCGGCTTCCCGCGCGGTACGGCGCATGGCATCCACAAACAAGTTGCGCGCCGTGCGGTACAACCAGGCCCGGCGCTGGCTGGGGCCAAGGTCCTGCAATGTACCAATATTCTGCCATGCGCGCAGGAACACTTCCTGCACCATATCCTGCGCGGCCGCATCACTGCGGCACAGCCCGCGGCAATAGGCGGTCAGCTCCGCACGGTGGGCGCAAAACAGTTCTTCCAGCATGGGTTCTCCTTTGGGTCAGGCCGTGGGGCGCGGCCCGGTTTTATCTCCAGTTTTTATCCACGATAATAATTTTGATGCTGCACATGGGGGCATTCTCCTGTGTTTGTTTTTGCAAGGCCTTACACTGGGATAACGAACCGGGAGGGCAAAGTGTTTCAGCATTTGAAAAAAATATTTGTTCTGAACGTATTGTACCATGCCGGCGCCCGGCCCGCCAGCACTGCCCGCATAAACCGACGGCGCGCCGCATACCGTTGAAAAAACGGTTGGGAGGGCATGTTCTATGAAAGGTGACCCCGAAGAGCGCGCCGTGCAGATTGGGCGGTATCTGGTGCAAAGCGGCGCTACCGTGCGGGCGGCAGCGCAGGTGTTCGGCGTGAGCAAAAGTACCGTGTGGAAGGACCAGTGCCGCCTGCAGCACCTGGCCCCCGGCCTTTGGCAGGAGGTACGCGCCGTGCTGCTGTATAACAAAGCCCAGCGCCACCTGCGCGGCGGCGAAGCCACCCGCTGCAAATACCTGCACGCACAGCACAACCATGCGGATTAGGGGTTGCACCACAGCCCGCGCAACGGTATAATAGAAGCAAAAAATAAGGGCATGGGATCCATGCCTGCCGGAAGGTTGTGTATACAGCATGAAACGCAAGGATTACATCAGCTGGGACGAATACTTTATGGGTATTGCTATTTTGTCCGCCATGCGCTCCAAGGATGATTCCAGCCAGGTAGGGGCCTGCATTGTCAGCCCGGAAAACAAGATCCTTTCCCTTGGCTACAACGGCATGCCCATCGGCTGCAATGATGACGATATGCCCTGGGACCGCGAAGGTGACGAGCTGGAAACCAAATACATGTACGTCTGCCATGCGGAGCTGAACGCCATTTTGAACAGTGCTCACAGCGATCTGCGCGGTTCACGGGTGTATGTGACGCTGTTCCCCTGCAACGAGTGCGCCAAGGCCATCATTCAGAGCGGCATCCGGGAAATCATCTATCTTTCGGATAAATACCATGATACCAACGCCAGCATTGCTTCGCGGCGGCTGTTCAACATGGCGGGGGTCAAGTACCGTGCTTACCATCCGCACGGGCGTGAAATCAGTTTTGAAGTATAAAGAACAACGAGGCAGGAAAGCATGAAATGCATAATCATTGGCATTGCCGGCGGCACCGGAAGCGGCAAAACCACCCTGACGGAGCGCCTGCGGGACCATTTTGGCGCGGATGAAGTGAGCGTGCTCAACCACGACAGCTACTATAAGCGGCATGACGAGCTGCCGTATGAAGAGCGCTGCAAGCTGAACTATGACCACCCGGATTCCTTTGATACCGAGCTGCTGGTGCAGCACCTACAGGCTTTGCGCCGCGGCGAAAGCGTGAAGGTTCCGGTATATGATTACACGATCCACAACCGCAGCGATAAGACCATTACGGTACACCCGGCCCCGGTCATCATTGTGGAAGGCATCCTGATTTTTGCCAGCCAGGAGCTGTGCGATATGATGGATATGAAAGTGTTTGTGGATACCGATGCCGATGTGCGCATTCTGCGCCGCATTGTACGCGATGTTAAGGAGCGCGGCCGCACGCTGGACAGCGTGGTAAACCAGTACCTGACCACCGTTAAGCCGATGCACGAGCAGTTTGTGGAGCCCAGCAAACGCAAAGCCGATTTGATCGTGCCCGAAGGCGGCCGCAACATGGTGGCACTGGATATGCTGATCAAGTGGGTGGCCACCCATCTAAGCACGGCGCGGCAGTAAATAGGGCAATACCGCATAATTCTAAGTGCCGATACGGCGAGCGAGGTGCGGCAGATGCTAAGCCAAAAGCGCAGATAATACTGGATGTCTTATCGAGCATTTTGGCAACGCAGATGCCGTGCCGCAGCCGCCGAAGCGGTGCTTAAGCCGCTAGGCGGGAATTGTGCGGTGTTGCCATAGAATATGTTTTTTCGCAGCACACGGGATTTGGGGAGAGCGTGTGCTGCGTTTTTGTTTTTATGATGGGTAAGGTACAGTTTGGTTCAAGGTACCCGCGGGACGTCGAGGACGCCGTCCCCTACTGTGGGGCAGGGCATATTATAGATTCCAGATTTTCAAATATCCCAAAGTTTCGGCGTGGTCAGGTGACCACGCCCTACCGGTTGTTTCATCCTCCATCTCACATTTCCAATAGCCTCAAACCCCATATTTTCTGAGCGGCGCACCGCGCCGCGGTCCCCCACCATTATTCTTTATTATTTATTCTTTATTCATTCAAACAGCCTCCTTCAACTCCTAACTTTTCTTTTTCTCTTTTTCCCAAAAAGTTTTCCCCATTCTCGTCATTTTGTTCAAATCCCAAAAATTCATCTTGACACAGAATGTGAAACCTGCTAGAATCCATATTGTTATCAATTCACAAATGCAATGATGGGGAAAAAGCAATCTCCTTTCAGCTTCAGAGAGCCGCCGGTTGGTGTAAGGCGGTGCAGAAGGTTTTGCGTCACTGGCCCCTGAGCAGCTGCGCTGAGCGCTTTGCGTTAGGTGCAGCCGGAACCTGACCGTTATCTTGCAGGAGCGATTCACTGTTTGCTTTCTATAAAACAGCCGATCGTGCAGAGCGGCCGCCCCTTGGCGGCAATGAGAGTGGTACCGCGGGTATTTGTAAAATTTACATCCCGTCTCTCAAAGGTAAAAACGCCTTTGAGAGACGGGATTTTTATTTTGTCCGGTTTTCAGGGGCAGACAAACTTTGATGGAGGCAATAAAAAATGATGGACGCAACAAAGTATCATGTAGGTTATTATCCCCCGCCGGTTGAGCCCGGCCATGTCTATGAATGGCCCCAGAAAGACCATATCGAAAAGGCTCCCGCCTGGTGCAGCGTAGACCTGCGCGATGGCAACCAGAGCTTGATCGTTCCCATGAATCTGGAAGAAAAGCTTGAATTTTATGATATGCTCATCAGGATCGGCTTTAAGGAGATTGAGGTCGGCTTCCCGGCAGCGTCCGAGACCGAGTACGACTTCCTGCGCGCCTTGATCGATGGCAACCGCATCCCGAACGACGTCACCGTTCAGGTGCTGACCCAGTGCCGTGACCATATCATCCGTAAAACATTTGAGGCCGTTAAGGGTGCGCCGCGCGCCATCATCCACTTTTATAACTCCACCAGCGTTGCCCAGCGCGAGCAGGTGTTCAAAAAGAGCAAGGAAGAGATCAAGCAAATCGCTGTTGACGGCGCAAAGCTGGTTAAAAAGCTGAGCGAAGAATACGAGGGCAACTTCCTGTTTGAATACAGCCCCGAAAGCTTTACCGGCACCGAGCCGGAATACGCCGTTGAGGTTTGCAACGCCGTATTGGATGTGATGCAGCCCACCCCGGACCGCCCGATGATTATCAATCTGCCGGTCACGGTGGAAATGAGCATGCCGCACATTTACGCCAACCAGATCGAATGGTGCTCCAAGCACCTCAAGTACCGCGATAGCGTGATCCTGTCCACCCACCCCCACAACGACCGCGGCTGCGGCGTGGCAGATGCCGAGCTGGCTGTTCTGGCCGGTGCCCAGCGCATTGAATGCTGCCTGTTCGGCAACGGCGAACGCACCGGCAACGTGGATGCCATCACCCTGGCCATGAATATGTACAGCCACGGCGTGGACCCGCACCTCGACTTCAGCAACATGCCGGCCATCTGCGAAACGTACGAACGCGTGACCCGCATGCATGTGTACGAGCGCAGCCCGTATGCCGGTTCCCTGGTGTTTGCTGCGTTCAGCGGCAGCCACCAGGATGCCATTGCCAAGGGCATGACCTGGCGCAAGGAGCATAACCTGCACGAGTGGACCTGCCCGTACATCCCCATTGACCCGCATGACATTGGCCGCACTTACGATGCCGATGTCATCCGCATCAACAGCCAGAGCGGCAAGGGCGGCATCGGCTTCCTGCTGCAGCAGAATTACGGCTACAATCCCCCGCCGCGCATGCGGGAAGACCTTGGCTACCGCGTAAAGGATGTATCCGACCACGAGCACAAAGAGCTGAGCGTCCAGGAAGTGCTGTATGTGTTCGAGCGCGCTTACCTGAACAACAAGACCCCGCTGAATGTTCCGGAAGCACACTTTACCCAGAACCCGGATTCCACCATTACCGCCCATATTACCGTGGCTAACGGCAGCAACGCCCCCGTTACCTGCGATGCTGTCGGCAACGGCCGTCTGGATGCTGTGGCCAACGCCATCGAGCAGACCACCGGTATGCACTTCACCCTGGTGCATTACAGCGAGCACGCACTGGACAACGATACCGACTCCCGCGCTTGCTGCTATGTGGGCCTGAAATGGGCATCCGGCAAGGAGACCTGGGGCTGCGGCACCCACACCGACATCATCGTTGCCGGTATCCGCGCGCTGGTCAGTGCAATCAATAACCAGTAAGGTTGCAAATAAAAAAGAATAGAGAATAATTAAAAATGATGGTGTGCCTGCGGCACGGTTTGGATATGATGTGCGACACGTCCCGCTGTGCCTGCCTCCGAGTTATCGTTTATCCCCGTTTTTGAGCGGCGCTTGTGCGCCGCGGTCCACCACCATTATTCTTTATTCATTATTACTTATTCTTTAATTTGTAAGATATACGTCAGAGCAAAAGGAGCAGAAATCTATGGGAATGACCATGACACAGAAGATCCTCGCTGCGCATTGCGGCGAAGCTTCGGTAACGGCCGGGCAGCTCATCAATGCCAAGTTGGACATTGTGCTTGGCAACGATATTACCACCCCGGTTGCCATCAATGAGTTCGAGAAAGCCGGGTTCAACTCGGTGTTTGATAAAACCCGCGTGAACATTGTGCTGGACCACTTTGTGCCCAATAAGGATATCAAGAGTGCCCAGCAGTCCAAGCAGTGCCGTGAGTTTGCCAACAAATACGATATCCTCAACTTTTATGATGTCGGCCAGATGGGTGTTGAACATGCCCTGCTGCCCGAAAAGGGCATTGTGACCGCCGGTGACTGCATCATTGGTGCCGACAGCCACACCTGTACGTACGGTGCGGTGGGCGCGTTTTCCACCGGCGTTGGCTCCACCGATATGGCCGCCGGTATGGCAACCGGCATGGCATGGTTCAAGGTTCCTGCCGCCATCAAGGTTGAGCTGAAAGGTGCCATCCACGCCCCTGTGTGCGGCAAGGACGTGATCCTGCACCTGATCGGCGAGATCGGCGTTTCCGGCGCGCTGTACAAGAGCCTGGAATTTGTGGGCGAGGGAGTTAAGAGCCTGACCATGGAGGACCGCCTGTGCATCTGCAACATGGCCATTGAAGCCGGTGCCAAAAACGGCATCTTCCCGGTGGACGAAGCCTGCGAAGCATACCTGAAGGGCCGCAGCCAGCGTCCCTGGACCAAATACGAAGCCGACCCCGATGCCGAATATGAGCGCACCGTGGTGATCGATTTGGATACCCTGGAGCCTACCGTCAGCTACCCCCACCTGCCGGAGAACACCCACCTTGCCAAGGAGGGTGCCGACATCAAGATTGACCAAGTAGTGATCGGTTCCTGCACCAACGGCCGCATTGAGGATATGGAAGCCGCTTACAACGTGCTGAAAGGCAAGCACATTGCCAAGGGTGTGCGCGGCATCATCATTCCCGCCACGATGGCTGTTTACAAAGAGTGCATCCTGCGCGGCTACACCGAAGCGTTTATTGATGCCGGCTGCATTGTTTCCACCCCCACCTGCGGCCCCTGCCTGGGCGGCTACATGGGTATTCTGGCCGAGTACGAGCGCTGCGTTTCCACCACCAACCGCAACTTTGTCGGCCGCATGGGGCACGTTACCTCTGAAATTTATCTGGCAAGCCCCGCCACCGCCGCCGCCAGCGCATTGACCGGCCACATCACTGACCCCAGGGAGGTAGAAGCATGAACGCAAAAGGACCTGTTTTTAAGTACGGTGACAACATTGACACCGATGTGATCATTCCCGCCCGTTACCTGAACACGCAGAGCCCCGCCGAACTGGCCGCCCACTGCATGGAGGACATTGACAAGACCTTTGTGACCCGCGTAAAGGCCGGTGACATTATGGTTGGCGGCGAAAACTTCGGCTGCGGTTCTTCCCGCGAGCATGCCCCCGTTGCCATCAAGGCCGCTGGCATTGACTGCGTGATTGCCAAGAGCTTTGCCCGTATCTTCTACCGCAACGCCATCAACATCGGCCTGCCCATTCTGGAATGCCCCGCCGCCAGCGAGGCCATCAACGAGGGCGATGTGGTTGCCATCAACTTTGACACCGGCGTGATCACTGATGAAACCACCGGCCAGACCTTCCAGGCTGCGCCGTTCCCGCCGTTTATCCAGAAGATCATCAAGGCCGGCGGCCTGATGAAGAGCATCCAGGAGGGAAAGTAAGATGCAGAAAAACATTGCCCTGATTTATGGCGACTGCTCCAGCCCGGAGATCGTGACCCAGGCAGTGCGCGTGCTGGACAAAGTTGCTGAAAAGTTTGGCCACACCTTTACCTACACCCGCGCTTACATGGGCGGCGAAGCCATTGATAAGTTTGGCGATCCCCTGCCCCAGAGCGAGCTGGACAAGTGCCTGGCCTCGGATTCCGTTCTGCTTGGCGCCGTCGGCGGCCCCAAGTGGGAGGGCATGGCCGGTGACAAGCGCCCGGAAAAAGGCCTGCTGCGCCTGCGCGCCGGGATGGGCCTGTACGCCAACAACCGCCCGGCCAGGATCTGGCCCCAGCTGGCGGATGCTTCCCCGCTGAAGAAAGAGATCGTGGACAAAGGCATCGACTTTATTGTGGTGCGTGAGCTGATTGGCGGCGTGTATTTTGGCGAGCACAAAACCATTGAGCAGAACGGCGAAAAAGTTGCGATTGACAGCATGCCCTACTCGGAGCACGAGATCGAGCGCATTGGCCGCATTGGCTTTGAAACTGCCATGAAGCGCCGCAAAAAGCTGACCTGTGTGGATAAAGCCAACGTGCTGGATACCAGCCGCCTGTGGCGTGCCGTGATGCATCGCCTGCAGGCCGAGTACCCCGAAGTGGAATACAGCGAGATGTTTGTGGACAACTGCGCCATGCAGATCTGCAAGAACCCCAGCCAGTTTGACGTGATTGTGACCGAGAACATGTTTGGCGATATTCTGAGCGACGAAGCCAGCGAGATTACCGGCAGCATTGGCATGGTGCCGTCCTCTTCCCTGGGCGCCACCACCTGCGGTCTGTACGAGCCCATCCATGGTTCTGCCCCGGACATTGCCGGGCAGGATGTGGTCAACCCGATTGCCTGCATCCTTTCCGCCGCCATGATGCTGCGCTACAGCTTTGGCATGGCCGCTGAGGCTGACGCCATTGAAAGCGCCGTGAACGCCGTGCTGGATGCCGGCCTGCGCACCGCCGACATGATGGCCGACGGCTGCACCAAGGTTGGTTGCACCGCCATGGGTGACGCCATTCTGGAGCGCATCTGATTGGTTTTACGGGGGTTGTTTTATTCCTTCTTTGAAAAGAAGGAACCGAAGAAACTTTAATCATATAATACCAATAATATAAGATAAAAGTCCGGTACAAGTTTTTTGGCTTGTACCGGGCTTTTGGTTTTGGGGAGATATTCGTGTGAAGGCAAGCTGTAGGGCGGCCAGCCCCCTGGCCGCCGGGGAAACGACTGGAAATTTTTGTGGTTGCCTTTGATTCACTCGCAGGGCGTGGTCACCCGACCACGCCAAGACATTGCCTTACCGCACTTTACAAAATTGCGATGATTTTTCAATGATTTGTAGGGGACGGCGTCCTCGACGTCCCGGACGGATATATATATTTATCGGGGAATCGCAGGCAATTATGCCGCATATCGGGATTTGCTATAAAATTTCTTTACGCCATATATGGTTAGGCCACGGAACGGTCACTGCGCCCGCAGGCACGTTTCGGAGGCCAACCGGGGCAGCGCCCCGGCTCTTAGACCGGAGATAGACCGTTCCCTACCGAATACTTTACAACGGGGAATCATTATTTAAGGCAATACCGCATAATTCTAAGTGCCGATACGGCGAGCGAGGTGCGGCAGATGCCAAGCCAAAAGCGCAGATAATACTGGATGTCTTATCGAGCATTTTGGCAACGCAGATGCCGTGCCGCAGCTGCCGGAGCGGTGCTTAAGCCGCAAGGCGGGAATTGTGCGGTGTTGCCTTTAATTATATCGTTCTGTTCTGGGGTGGATTGCTTCAGCGCTGTGTCACGCGCGTTTTGTCCGGCACAGCGCGGGCATAGCACAGCGGGGCCAGGGTATCCCCCAGCAGGGCATGTTCCTGCACGGCAAAGCCGCCCGCCTGCAAAAATGCCAGGTATTGCGGCACCATCCAGCTGTTATAGATTTGCAGCCCCGCGCACCGCATGGCAAGCATGCGCAGCCGGGTGCGGGGTACCTCGCCATGCACAAAGGTTGGGGCAAACAGCTGGCCGCCGGGCTTGAGCACCCGGTAAATTTCTGCCAGAGCCTTTTCCGGCCGGGGCATAATGTGCAGGGCGTTGGCGATCAGCACCGCATCAAAAGTTTCGTCCGCATAGGGCAGGCTGGTGGCATCCTGCACCGAAAAGTGCAGCCCCGCCCTGCGGGGTTTCAGCTTTGCCTGGGCGATCATTTTGGGCGAAAAATCCGTAGCCTCCCAGTCCCGCACCAGGCGGGAAAGCCGGAAGCTGAGCTGGCCGGACCCGCAGGCCAGTTCCAGCACGTTCATTTCCGGCGTCAGGTGCGGCTGCATCTGCTGCGCAATGGCAGCATACAGCGGCTCGCTGCTTTGCATCAGCGGGCCATAGCAGCTGGCCCACCGCTGCCAGAATTGCTTGTTATCGGTTTGTTTTGACATTGAGCTTTTTTTGCACTTCCTTGGTCAGCAAATGTTAGATTCGACTAACATTTGATTCATAAAAACGGCGGTGCGTTGCCGAACCGTCGCAGATTTTTCTGGGGAACGCCTTGTTTGTTTTGATCAGGCGCCATTAGTTTATCATAGCTAATCCAAAAAGTCAAATGCTCTGCCGGGGTCCCGGTGCTGCGGCACCGTTATTGCTCCGGCAGAGCGTTCCGATTGTTCAAACCAGGCCGCTGTTCCCTGCCAGCCACACCCCAGCGGCCAGCTGTGCAGCCAGAATCAGCGGCATACCCACCACAAAATACCAGTGCTTGGTTTTGTGGTGGAACAGATACATGCCCGCCCATGCCCCGGCGCTGCCGCCCAGCAGGGCTGCGCCAAACAGTGCGGCTTCCGGCACGCGCCACTGGTGCCGCTTGGCTCGGCGTTTGTCCTCCGCCATCATCAGCAGCGCCGCCGCGTTGATAATAACCAGGTACCCCGCCAACATTGTAATGGCCATGGTCTTTCCTCTCTCTTTCTCATGGTTCAAGCCTTGAGCGGCTCTTACCGGTGTGCCCGCTCCCAGGTTTGCATGGCATCTAGCTGAGCCGGGGTGTGGAACCAATGCTCGCCCGGTTCGTATACCGTCAGTTCCGCATGGTGTTTTTGGGCGAACGCCGTCACCGTGTCCCGGCTTGTCATGGTGTCCTGCCCGGCGTACAGGATTGCTGTGGGGATCTGCCAGCCATCCAGCGGGTGTTGGCGCACCCAACACAGGTACCGCCACGAAAGGGTCTGCCCAAATTCTGTGGTGATCTCACCTTTTTCGCAAAGCTGCTCCGGCGTTACTTTTGCCCGCTGCATCATATCACAGATCAGCCGCTCCATATCCACAATCGGCGAAACAAACAGCGCTTTTTCAATCGTTGCCCCGGCAAAAGCCAGCATGGAAAAATAGGCCCCGATGCTGTTGGCCCGCAGCCGAATCCCCTGCCAGTGCTGCTGCAGATAGGCCAGCACCGTTTGCAGCTCCGGCACCACCTGCCAGGGAGTAAAGTCAGTTTCCCCCGTGCGGTCTCCATGTTCCGGCAGGTCAATGCCCAGCACCTGCCAGCCGGTTGGGGCGGCAAGCGCCGCAAATGCTGCGGCTTCCGTTTTATTACCGCCCTGGCCATGCACGAACAACCAGATGTTGGGGCCCGGTTTGCCGTACAGTACAGCCGGAATTGTGCCAATTTTTAATTCTTGAGTGCACATTTGTGGTTTTCCTCTTTATGTGTTGGACAACACTGTAAAAAACGTTTGAAAAAAGGGGCTGATGAGCTCGTCATTTTTTAGCGATACAACAAAAAAAGCTGTGACATATTTTTGCCACAGCTTTTTGGTGGGAGCTGGTGGATTCGAACCACCGAAGCATTAAGCAGCAGATTTACAGTCTGTCCCCATTGGCCACTCGGGAAAGCTCCCATATTCATTTGTGCCTCTGCCTTAACAGCGCTTGATTATTATAGCAGGATAAGATGGAAAAAGCAAGCCCTATTTCAAAAATATTTTTGTAAACGGCGGAACGGGAAACGGACGGCTGCGGTGGCAAGTGCCTTGCAATCCGAGAAAAACAATGCTACACCGAAAGAAACAGCCTGAGATACAGGGAGATCACCGCCCAGAGTATTCAGCGCATGCAAATTCTGCACCGTGGTATTTTTATGCCTGCTTTTGACCGCATATTGCAACTGGCCCGCATGGAAGAGATGGACTGCGAGTTTGTGGAAGTGACCGCCCACGAGGGTGCCCGCCCCACCCATGCGGTGTGGCAGGGCCGGGTTTACCACCGCGGCGGCGCTGTGGTGCATCCGCGTTCCGCATCGGCCATCGGGCTGGTACTGCGGTACTGCCGCCCTGTTCGACTCCTCAGCAGCTCACGGAGCACCAAAACAAAAACACCCGCCGGGGTACGGCGGGTGCTTTTGTTTTGGTGGAGCTGACGGGAGTCGAACCCGTGTCCGAAAAGAAAGCGGTTAGAGTATCTCCGGGCGCAGTGCATTTATTAAAATTCCCGCAGTGCGAGCGAGTGCACACGCTTGACACATTGGTAGCTTCATAAATTCATGACAGGCGGCAAAGCTTAGGCCCGTGCACGTTCAGTACCTAATCGACGCCCTGACCCTGTGCGGTACTAAAACAGGCAGGACGGTCGTGCCTAATTAGGCAGCGACGGCAACAGTATAATCGTTGTCAGTTAATTTTGTTTGGCACTTTTATCGTGGTGCACCGCCACGGCCCGCTGCTCACGCCTCTCTCTCCCCGTCGAAACCATTACAGCCCCATAGAAGCGCTATGCGGCAGAACCACACAGCGTGGGAAAACAAAAGTGTGTGCGCGAAAAAATTATCTTCTTGTTTTGATTGCGCGGTCAATATCGCGCTTGGCGTCCCGTGCGGCGGCATCAGCACGCTTATCGTACAGCTTTTTGCCTTTGCACAGGCCCAGTTCCACTTTTACACGCCCCTGCTTGAAATACAGTTGGAGCGGCACCAGTGTGTACCCCTGCAGTTTGATCTGCTGCTGCAAATGGCGAATCTCGCTTTTATGCGCCAGCAGGCGGCGGGGGCGGCGGGGATCTTTATTAAAGATATTCCCCTGCTCATATGGGCTGATGTGCATGCCTTTCAGGATGAGCTCACCATCATCAATATCTGCCCAGGAATCCTTCAGGTTGACCCCGCCGGCACGCAGGCTTTTGACCTCGGTGCCGACCAGTTCAACGCCGGTTTCCAGCGCTTCAATGACAAAATACTCGTGGCGCGCTTCACGGTTTTGGGCAATCACCTTTTTGCCGGGCTTTTCCTGTGCCATCAAGCGCACCTCCTTTCAAAGCCGTTTTCCCCTGCAGCACGCAAGTCCATTCCGCTAAGGGGTATACAGTATAACGCAGTAAAATCGTTTTGTCAAGCCAAATCGGGCGTCACATTTCGCCGCGGCCTTCCATAGCGCGGTACAAAGTGGTTTCATCAGCGTATTCCAGGCTGGAACCAACCGGCAAGCCATAGGCAAGGCGGGTGGTTTTGATGCCCAGGGGCTTGATGAGCTTGGCCAGGTACATGGCGGTCGCCTCGCCTTCCACCGTAGGGCTGGTGGCCATGATGACTTCCTTTACGGTGCCGTCCAGGCGGGCCAGCAGCTCCTTTACGCAAAGCTGATCCGCGCCGATGCCGTCCATGGGGGAAATCAGGCCATGCAGCACATGGTACAGGCCGTTGAACTCATGGGTGCGCTCAATGGCTTTTACATCCCGCGGGGATTCCACCACGCAGATCACGGAGCGGTCCCGTTTGGGGGAAGCGCAGATACTGCACACCTCGTTGGCAGTATAATCCTGGCAAAGGCGGCAGCGGTGCAGCTTGACCTTGGCGTTTTCAATCGCCTTGGCCAGCTCCATGGCCTGCTCATTGCTCATGGACATTACCTCATAGGCCATGCGCACGGCACCCTTGCGGCCAATGCCGGGGAACCGGGCAAACTGGTCCGCAAGGTTTTCAAGGGGTTCGGCGTTCTGCATGCAGCGGCCCCCGATCAGCCCAGGCCGGGGATATTCATGCCGCCGGTCATTTTAGCCATTTCTTCGTCAGAATCCTTATCCACTGCGGCAACCGCGCTGTTGACAGCTGCAGCGATCAGGTCTTCCAGCATTTCCAGATCATCCGGGTCTACGGCTTCGGGCTTGATCTTGATGGCGGTCACTTCGTGCTTACCGGTCATGGTAACGGTAACCATCTCGCCGCTGGCTGTGCCGGTGTATTCACGGGCTTCCAGCTCGTCCTGCTTTGCGCGGATCTCATCCTGCATTTTCTGGACCTGACGCATCATTGCCTGCGGGTCGGGGCGGCCATAGCCTTTGGGAAGTCTTGCTTTCATAGGTAATTCTCCTTATTATCCATATTGTTATCACCCGGCGCTGCCGCCGGGCGGCACACCGCAACACTGCGGTTGACAGCAACATTATTTATCTTCTACCACTACATCCACGCCAAGGTCTTTCATCTGGCGCAGGGTCTCTTCCACATCGGCTGCGGGGGCGTTGGATACAGCTGCAGCGGTTTTTTCATACGGGCCAATGCCGCATTTGATGTGGGTGACCTGGTAGATATATTGTTTGATGTTTTTGCTGGTTTCTTTGCTGCGGCGCATAAAATCGCGAAAATCATCATTGCACTCGATCAGCACGCGGCGGCCATCGTAATAAGCCTGGGTTCCGCGCAGGTAAGAGTTCAGCATGGGGTCGTTTTCCGCAATCAGCTCCAGCACCGCCTGCCACTGGGGGAACAGCTGCGGCTCTTTGGCCACGGTGCGCACCGGTTTGGGGATAGGCACATCCGCCGCGTACACCGGCTGCTGAGCCGGGGTGGGCTGCTGCACCGCCGGGGCGGCGGGGGCAAGCTCTGGCTCAAAGGGCGGGGTCTCCCCTGCTATGGGTGCGCTGAACGGCAGCTGTTCCACGGTAGGCGGAACCGGCTGGGCTGCTACAGGCGGCACGGGGGCCGATGCCATTTGCACCGGGGGCACCTGCTGCGGGGCGGCGGCAAAGGGGGCCGGACTGGCTGCTGTAACCACCGGACGGGCGGGCGCGGCGGCAGGCAGCGCAACAGGCACTGCTTCCGGCTGGGTGAGCGAGAAAACCGCCAGTTCCAGCTCAATGCGCTGGTCCGTACCGCGGGCCATCTTTTCCAGCGCGGCGCCAAACGCATTGACGGCGCGTACCGCTTCCGCCTGGGGGAAATCTTTCCGCGCAGCGTAGGCAGCTTCCTCTTCGGGGGAAGTTCCCGTCAGCAGGTCGGTGCCGCCGGGCAGGGCGCTGAGCATCAAATTGCGGTAATGCCCGGCCAGCTCCATACAAAGGCGGCGCATATCCACGCTTTGCTGGCGCAGGGCGGCAATCTCCTGCAAGGCTTTCACAGCGTCCCGCGCGGCAATGGCATCACTGATCTCAAACAGATATTTGCGGTCCGTCACGCCCGCCATGCGGCGCACCAGCGCTTCATCCACAGTGTTGGAAACACCGGCGCAGGTATCCAGGATAGACAGTGCATCACGCATGGCGCCATCGGCCAGGCGGCCGATCAGCTCGGCGGCGTTATGGTCCAGCTCAATGTTTTCCTGCCCGGCCACATATTCCAGCCGACCGGCAATTTTATCCGCCGTAATGCGCTGGAAGTCATAGCGCTGGCAGCGGCTGAGGATAGTAGCCGGAACCTTTTGCACTTCCGTTGTGGCAAGGATAAAGATCACATGCTCCGGCGGTTCCTCCATGGTTTTCAGCAGGGCATTGAACGCCGAGGTAGACAGCATGTGCACCTCGTCGATGATATATACCTTATACTTGCACACGGCAGGCAGATAGGCGGTTTCATCGCGCAGGTCACGGATGTCATCCACGCTGTTGTTGGAGGCGGCATCAATTTCCGATACATCCAGAATGGTGCCCTCATCAATGCCTTTGCAGACAGCACATTCACCGCAGGGGTCCGGGCTGGTGGTATCCAGGCAGTTGACCGCTTTGGCAAAAATTTTGGCGCAGGTGGTTTTGCCGGTGCCGCGGGTGCCGGTAAACAGGTAGGCATGGCCAATGCGCCCGGCGGCGATCTGGTTTTGCAGGGCCGTTACGATGGCTTCCTGGCCAACAACATCCGCAAACTTGCGCGGACGCCACTTGCGGTACAGCGCACGGTACAATGCAACCACCCCCTGTAAAATATTTTGCGGCATAGAAAAAGGGACAAGGCCCGCGCGGGGTGTGCCCCGCGGCTGCGCTGCTTTGCATACGAATGCGGACTGACCGCAGCACCAGGAGACCACCGCTTAATGCTGCTCGGTTCCCCGCCTGACATGGTTCACAGGGCTCCTGCGCACGGGGCCCACATCCGTATGCAAAACAGCGCAATATACAGCCCTGTCCGCTTTAAGTATTATACTATACCGTTTGGTAAATTGCAAGTAGCGGTTGGGGGCTGGGGCAGAAAGTTTTTGTTAAAAAGATTTGAATAAAAATCCAGCGCGGCTGGGGCACCACCGGCCAGAACGGCGCTGACTGCAGCTTTACCGCCCGCCAGCAGGAGATGACCGGTGATGTGATTTGGGATTCCATCAGCCAGCTGGATCTGTATGTTCTGGATGGCAGCCCCCCTGACCGGCGCTGTGCTGGATGACGAAAGCAACGCCGGCAACGGCGGTGATGGCTATGCTGCGCTGTATCTGGATTCCACCAGCAAATGGGTGGTAACGGGTGACAGCACCGTGACCAACCTGTACAACGCGGGCACCATTGTGGATGCCAGCGGCAACATCGTGAGCGTGGTTGGCACCGATGGCACTGCGTATGTACAGGGCACCAGCCAGTACACCGTTACCGTAACCAGCTACAGCACCAGTGTGGACACCAGCGCCGCCGCCACAGCAGACAGCTGGAGTGATTATGAGGTAGAAAAGGCGTAACTCACTCTTTTATCTTCTTGATTTCTTCTTTCTTCAATTTTTCCAATTTCCTCATCTCTTATTTTCACACTCTTTTCGTTCCTATTTCGCCATTCCCCCTTTCCAAATAAAAACAGCAGCACACCGGCTTCCCTATTTCCCGGGGAACGGTGTGCTGCTGTTTTATTGCGTTATCGTATTTAATTTTTTCTTATAGCAAAATACCAGCTGAAACGTGAAAGTCAAAACTTGATTCAATCAGCCAAAAATCTGTTTGGCGTAATCGGCGCTGGCTTTGGCGTCCTTGGCATAAAAATCAGCACCAATCTGTTCGGCGTATGCCTTGGTCAGCACAGCGCCGCCCACCATGACCTTGCAGGGCAGGTTGGCCGCGTGCAGGGCTTCGATGGTGGCCTGCATGTTGGGCACGGTGGTGGTCATCAGGGCCGAAAGCCCCACCAGCGGCGCACCGGTCTGGCGCACGGCTTCCACCACGCGCTCCGGCGGCACATCGCGGCCCAGATCCAGCACGTCATAGCCATAGTTTTCCAAAATTACGCGCACAATGTTTTTGCCAATATCGTGTACGTCACCTTTTACGGTAGCAATCACAATGCGGCCTTTGCTTTCACCCTGGCTGCCGCTGGCGGCAATGGCGGTTTTGATCACTTCAAAAGCAGCCTGGGTCGCCGTGGCGGATTGCAGCAGCTGCGGCAAAAAGATGGAGCCTTTTTCAAAGGCATCGCCCACCACATCCAGCGCGGGGATCAGCGTTTCGTTCACCACCTGCAAAGGCTCGCGGGTTTTCAGGGCTTCCCCTGCAGCGGCGCGGGCTTCGTTTTTCAGGCCGCGGCGCACGGCTTCAAACAGAGCATCGGCCCCTGCTGCACCGCCCGCCGGGGCGGCGGCATCAGTTTTTGCCACCTGGGAGGTCTGCACCTGCACATTGGCATAGGCGGCAACGTAATCATTGCACTTTTCGTCCTGGCTGGTCAGCACACGGTAGGCGCGCACGGCGGCCATCATTTCCGGCGTGTTGGGGTTCATGATGGCAAGGTCCAGCCCGGCCTGCATGGCCAACGTCAGGAAAGTGGTATTCATGTAGCCGCGGCAGGGCAAACCAAAGCTGATGTTGGAAACACCCAGCACGGTGCGCACGCCCAGTTCCTTTTTGCACATGGTAATGGCTTTCAGGGTTTCGGCAGCGGCGCTCTGCTCGGCAGAAACCGTCAGCGTCAGGCAGTCGATGTAAACATCCCCGCGGGGAATACCGATAGCATCCGTTGCGGCCACAATGCGCTTGGCAACCTCAAAGCGGCCCTCTGCCGTTTTGGGAATGCCGTGTTCATCCAGTGCCAGACCAACCACGGCGGCGCCGTACTTTTTGCACAGGGGCAGAATGCTGTCCAGCACCTTCTGCTCGCCGTTGACCGAGTTGACGATCGGCTTGCCGTTATAAATGCGCAGCGCGCGGGCCAAAGCATCTTTGTTGGAAGAATCCAGCTGCAATGGCAGGTCGGTGATGGATTGCAGCTCCCGCACCAGCATTTCCAGCGTGGCGGGTTCGTCAATATCCGGCAGACCGGCGTTCACGTCCAGCAGCTCGGCACCGGCTTCGGCCTGGGCTACGGCCTGGGCGCAGGCATAGGCACTGTCGCCCTCCCGCAGGGCCTGCTGCAAGCGCTTTTTGCCGGTGGGGTTGATGCGCTCGCCCACCACGGTAATGCCGTTTACCTCCACGCAGCGCACGGGGGTACACAGGCGGCTGCGCACAATAGGGGTTTTGGCGGCGGGGGTTTTATCCTGGGTCAGCTCTTTCAGCAGGCGGATGGATTCCGGCTCAGAGCCGCAGCAGCCGCCCAGCATGGAAATTCCGGTGGGCAGGTAGGCGGCCATCTCTGCGGCAAACTCCGCCGGGGTGATATCATAGCTGCCGTCCAGGTTCGGCAGGCCCGCATTGGGCTTGACAAACACCGGCATACCGGCGGGCACCACACGGCAGAGCCGCTGAGCAAAGGGCAGGATTTCCTTGGGGCCCAGCGAGCAGTTGATGCCCACGGCGTCCGCACCAAGGCCGGCGGCGGTAATGCCGTAGCTTTCCACTGTGCAGCCGGTAAAGGTACGGCCACGGGCCTCAAAGCTCATCGAGGTAAACACCGGCAGGTCACAGTTTTCCTTTGCGGCCAGGATGGCGGCTTTCAGCTCATACAGGTCGGTCATTGTTTCCAGAAAGACGAGGTCTGCCCCGGCTGCGGCACCGGCGCGCACCATCTCAGCAAACTGGGCGCAGGCATCCTCAAACGGCAGGGTACCGGCCGGGGCCAGCAGCTCGCCGATGGGGCCGATATCCAGTGCCACCAGGGCACCGGTTTCCTGCGCGGCGGTCCGGGCACATGCAATGGACGCTTCGATCACCTGCTGCACAGTATAGCCGGTTCCCTTCAATTTACGAGGGTTGGCGCCAAAGGTGTTTGCCAGCAGGATATCCGCCCCGGCGCGGGCATAGTCCCGGTGGACGGCAGTGAGCACATCCGGCATGATAAAGGCGGCCAGTTCCGGCTTTTGTTCTGTGGTCAGGCCGCGCAGCTGCAGCTGGGTGCCCATGGCGCCATCCAGCATAATAAAGCGGCGGCGGGCAAATACTTCCTCAATTTTCACAGGTGGTTCCCCTCTTTCTGTATTCGCACTTTTCGCGCAGCAGGCAGTGCCCGCACCCGGCGCGGGCCCCCGTTACCGGGTGGTCCGCCACGCCAAGGATGGCTGTTACGCTTTTGCGCGGGGTCAGCAGATTTTCCGGCGTGACCGCCATGCCAAGGCCGCGCACGGTATCCAGCGCAATGGCAAACGGCTGCTGCAAAGTCAGCGGGCAGTCCCCATAGCCGGGGGAAAAACGCCCCGTCAGGTAGTGCCCCTGCGCCTGCACGCTGGTGCGGATCTCGGCTTCCAGCGCGTTGCACAGCTCTTCCATCACAGCGGAAGCCATCGCATCCACCACAGCGGCCAGGGCAATATCCGTCAGCTCCAGGCGGCGCATCAGGGTATCAGCCCCGCTGCCAAGGGTAACAGCCATCAGCACCATGGCATCGCAGCCGCGCAGGTGGCGGGCAATATCATTCCCGGCGTTCTGCAGCGGCAGGGCGGTCAGCGGCAGCTGTTTCCACACGCCGCGCGGGGTGGCGGCGGCGCGCAGGGCGTCCTCGGCTTTTTGCAGCAGCACCTGGGATGCAGCATCCGGCTGCCAGCCCCCTGCCCCAAGGTAGCGAAGGGTTTCGGCGCGGGTATCGTTTTGCGGGTAGGCTAATTGCACAGCGTTTCACTCCCCCTCTATGGGGCCAACAGGCCGATTACAGCAGGTCCTTGATGCCCTCATACACAGCGGCGGCAACCTTGGCGTCATTCATGGCATACAGATGTACACCGTCCGCACCGCCCTCGATCAGATCTCGCAGCTGCTGCACGGCATAGTCAATACCGGCAGCATACAGGCTTTCGGGGTCGTCCTGGTAGCGGGAGATCATGCGGGTAAACTCCGAAGGCAGGCTGGCGCTGGAAAGTGCCACCGTGCGCTCGATCTGGCTGCGCTTAACGATGGGCATAACACCGGCAGACACCGGCAAAGTGATGCCTGCGCGGCGGGCCAGGTTCAAAAAGCGATAAAAGTGCATATTATCAAAGAACAGCTGGGTCAGCAGGTGGGTGGCACCGGCCTCCTGCTTAAAGCGCAGGTTGGCAACATCCTGGGCCAGGGTAGCGGCTTCGGGGTGGCCTTCGGGGTAGCAGGCAGCGTGGATATCAAATTCCGGCTGGGTCTGCCACACAAACTGGGCCAGGTCGCTTGCGTGGGCAAAGTCCGGGCTTTCGGGGCGGGTGGGGGTGCGGTCGCCGCGCAGGGTCAGCACGTTGCGCACACCGGCGGCATTCAGCTGGTCCAGCAGCTGGGCGGCCTTTGCCTTATCGCTGCCCATGCAGATCATATGGGCCAGCGGCTCTACGTTCAGGTCGTTTTTCAGGAATTCGGCCACTTCCACAGTGGAAACGCCGCCCGTGGAGCCGCCTGCACCGTAAGTAACGCTGATAAAATCCGGGTTAAGGGTGCGCATGGTGCGCAGGTTGTCCTTCATTTTATCAAAGTTGGCGGTCTGCTTCGGGGGGAAGCACTCGATGGAAAACACGCAAGGCTTGCGCTTGAACATCTGGGAGATCTGCATAGGATTCATCCTCCTGTATTTTTATTACTTTCCTCTATTTCTACTCATATTAAAACTTTTGGGGCGTGCGGGAACACTTTCCTGCCGACTTACTGGGATCAGGCACACAGAGTCAGGCTGCCGGGGGTTACGCGGCGGGAGCCAGCTCTTCGTCCGGCTGTTTTGCCGTCTGCACAGTAAAGCTGCCATCCGCCTGGGCGGTCACGGTCACCGTGCCGCACAGGTCGGTGCGGTAAAAGTCAATGCCCTCATCCTGCATTTCCTGGATGACCTCGCGGTGGGGGTGGCCGTAATCATTGTTCAGGCCGCAGCTGGCAACCACAAGCTGGGGCTGCACCTGCCACAGCAGTGTTTGGGTGTTGGATGTGGACGACCCATGGTGCCCGGCCTTGAACACGGTGGACCGCAAGCGGAACGGATATTGCTCCGCCAGGGCGGCTTCCTCGTTGCGCTCGGCATCGCCGGTATCCAAAAAGGTAAAGTTCCCGGCTTCAAACCGCAGGCAGAGCGACATATCATTTATTGCATCGTCACTGCCCGCCGTATCGGCATCCACACCGGGCAGCAGCACGGTCAATGTGCCGGTGCCGATGGTGTACTGCTGGCCGGTATAGGCAGTTTCCACCGGTACGCCGCATTCCTGGGCGGTTTGCAGGGTGCGCTGGGTCTGGCCGGTCACGTCAGTTTCGCTCAGGTCGGGGGTCAGCAGGGTCTGCACATCAAAGTTCTGCAAAACGGCCTGCATGCCGCCCACATGGTCGGCATGGGGGTGGGTCATCACCAACAGGTCCAACTGGCTTACGCCATAGCTGCGCAGGTCCTGCACAAGGTTCTGCCGGGCATCCTTGGGGCCTGCATCAATCAGGCAGGCCGCACCGTTCTGCAAAATCAGCACGGCATCCCCCTGCCCCACATCCAGGAACACCACTTCGGTTTCCCCCTCCGGCAGCGGGGCTGTGGTTTCGCTCTGGCTGGGTTCCAGGCCAACCCATTGGTAAATCTGGTCCCAGCTGGGCACAAAACCGTTGCCGCCGTAATTTTCGACCACATACAAGGCAACGGCGATGAGAACAGCGGCCACAATGGTCCACACCTGGGGGCGGCGGTAGGAATGGCGGCAATACCTGCGCCGCCGGTATTTACTCACCCTGGCCCAGCTGGCGTTCCTGCCACTGGGCGCGGGTCAGCAAAACGGCACGGGGCTTGGCGCCCTCATAGGGGCCGATAATCTTTTCCTGTTCCATCTGGTCCATGATGCGGGCCGCACGGGCATAGCCCAGCTTGCAGCGGCGCTGCAAAAGGCTGGTGGATGCCTGCCCGGCTTCGATGACGCATTCCACCGCCTGTTCAAACATGGGGTCGCGGCTGCCGCTGTCATCGTCCGAATCGGAGCTGCTGCCCTTGCCGCCCTTTTCGGCCACGGCACGGCGCTCCATCTCGGCAATCATCTCTTCATCATACTGGGCGCTGGAAGTGGATTTGATAAAGTTCAGCACAGCGCTGATCTCTTCATCCGTCACAAAGGTACCCTGCACACGCACGGGCTTGGAAGCACCGACCGGCAGGAACAGCATATCGCCGTTGCCCAGCAGCTTTTCGGCGCCGCCGCTGTCCAGAATGGTGCGGGAGTCGATCTGGCTGGAAACTGCAAATGCAATACGGCTGGGGATGTTGGCTTTGATCAGGCCGGTGATAACGTCCACGCTGGGGCGCTGGGTTGCCACAATCAGGTGGATACCGGCCGCACGGGCTTTCTGGGCAATGCGGCAGATATAATCTTCCACCTCTTTGCCGGCAACCATCATCAGGTCGGCCAACTCGTCAATGATAATGGCGATATAAGGCAGGTGTTCCAGCACATCGGGGTGCTGCTTGGCCAGCTTGTTATAGCTCTTGATATCGCGCACATTGTTTTCGGCAAACAGCTTATAGCGGCGCTCCATCTCGGCCACACTGGCCCCCAGGGCGCCGGCGGCCTTGCGCGGCTCGGTCACAACGGGCATTAACAGGTGGGGAATGCCGTTGTACTCAGCCAGTTCCACCACCTTGGGGTCGATCAGAATCAGTTTGACATCTTCCGGACCGGAGCGGAACAAAAAGCTGATGATGATCGAGTTGACGCAGACGGATTTACCGCTGCCGGTGGAGCCGGCGATCAGCAGGTGGGGCATTTTACACAGGTCCGCCACCTGGGCTGTACCGGCAATATCTTTGCCCAGCGCCATGGTCAGTGGGCTGCGCATGTTGATGTAGTTCTGGGATTCAAACACCCCGCGGATGCTGACGGTAGACCGGATCTTGTTGGGCACCTCGATACCGACGGCGGGTTTGCCGGGAATGGGGGCTTCGATACGCACACCGGCGGTGGCAAGGTTCAGGGCGATATCATCCGACAAGCTGGTGATACGGCTGACCTTGATGCCCGCCTGGGGCTGCAGCTCATACCGGGTCACGGAAGGGCCGCGGCAGATATCCAGGATATGGGTCTTAACACCAAAGCTGTCCAGCGTGTTCACCAGGATATCGGCGTTTTTCTTCATCTCGGCGGCCGCGCCGCGTTCATCTTCCGGCTTGGCCGCATTGAAAAGGTTCAAAGATGGGTAAGTATACGGCGGGAACTCCTCTTTGGCCTGGGCGGCAAAGGCTGCCGTAGCTTCGCTGCCGGCATCCTCGTCCGCTTCGCGGGCTGCGCCGGCGGGTGCGGTGGCTGCCGGGGCGGCAGGGGCTTTCGCCATTGCTTTGGCCACGCTGGGCGGGCTGGAAATGGGAGCCGAAGCCGAATTGCCCATGCTGGAAGATACCCGCAGCCGGTTGGGGCTGCCGGGGCGGCGTTCATCCGTTACGCTGTATACTTTAGGCGCAGCGGCGGCAGGCTGGGCCGTGGGCTGCGGTGCCGGGGCCTGCACGCTGACCCGCCCGGTGAGCAGATCCGATACCGGAATTCCGGCGTTCCAGGCAGCCTTGGCTGCATCGAAACCGCCCTGGTCAAAGCTGCCGCCCAATGTGGGGATGGCTGTAACAGGGGCAGGCGCTGGCTGGGTGGGTTCCGGCACCAGCGGTGTTTCAAAATTATCCGCGCTTTCGCTGCTGCCAACGTCATCCGGTTCCGGCAATTCCTCTACCGGCTCCAGCGGGGTGGAAAAATCTTCCACCGAGGCGGCAGGTGCGTTATCATCCGGTTCCGGGGTCAGCGGGGTTTCAAAACTTTCCGCTTCTTCCTCATCGGGCAGGCCCACATCGGCACCGGCCACGGGGGTATCCCGCCCGGTCACGGCGCGCTGGATCAGGTCATTCAGGCTGTCTTCCTCCACCGGGGCTTCCTCAGCCTGCTGGGCTTCCGGTTCCAGGTGCAGCTCAAAGCTTTCTTCCTGCGGCTGGGGCTGGGGTTCCAGCTGGGACGCGGGGTACTTGCGATGATTCAACTGCTCCAGCGGGTCAAGGCCAAAGGTGCCGCCGGGGCCGATCTCAATTTTCTGCAGCGGGTCATGCTGCACGGCGTTCTGCAAAGCGCGCTGGGAAGCATCCGGCCCCAGGTCCACATCAAAGTCCGAACGCTGGGCGGGCGGGGCAAAGCTTTGGGTGTGCTGCACGCCTTGGGGCGCAGCCTGGGCACGCTGCATATCGGGGTATGTTGCGGTGCCGGGCTGCGTATACGCCTGCTGGGGCTGGGCCGCCGGCTGGCCGGCCTGCGCTGCGGCGGCTGCCTGGTCGGCAGGGTTTGCCTGGGCCGCATTGCGGCGGGCGGCTTCCTCCTGTTCCAGATAGGGGGCCACATCAAAGGGGCGGCGGGTGCCAGACTGCGGCGTGGCCGGAGACTCGCCGGCCATGGGCGGCAGGCTGCCGGTCAGGTTTTCAAGGGATTCTTCCTCCGCTTCATGGCCAAACAGCTGGGTATCATAAGCGGTTTCTTCCTCCGCACGGGCGGCGCGGCGGGCTTTGAACTCCTGAATATAATAGCTGATGAACTGCACCACATCCACCGGGGTAACGGCAAAAAACACCATCAGCCCCATCAGGATGACAATAATCATGACGATATTGGCACCGGGACGGCCACAGACGGCCAGCAGCGATGCACCGATGGGCACGCCCAGCACACCGCCGGTCCAGAACTTGCGCTGCCCCCAGGCAAACAGCATCTTGACGGTCTGCCAGGGGGTATCCCCTACCTTAAAGTCCGAGAAGATGACCGCCGTACCGGCCAGCAGTACCGCCAGCAGCAGCACCTTGCCAATGAAAGTGCCCACATGGTAACCGGATGCCAGCAGATAGGCCAGATACAGCAAAAACGGGCCGACAAAATATGTAACCACGCCAAAGGTGCCAAACAGCCAGCTGCGTAGAACATTCCAGAAGCTCTGCCCCGGCACCAGCACCAGCGCAATGGCCAGAATGCCGAACCCGGCCAGCACCACGCTGCGGATCAGGTTTTGCTGCTGGGCGCGGCGCTGTTCCAGCCTGGACATCCGCTTTTTGCTGCCGGAGGCCGAACTGTTGTGTCTGGCCCCGGAGCTGCTGCTTTTACTGCTTTTGCTGCCGGAGGCGCGGTATGTGTTTTTACTGTTTTTTCCGTTTTTGGCGGAACTTGAACGTGCCATGCTCTCCCTACCTCTTTACTATAATATGCGTATATTCAGGCTGCCCTGTTCAGCGGGCAGCCATTGTTGATTTGCTTTAGCGCGGCGGGCCCGCATAAAGAGACTTTCCGCGCAGTGATTTTATCTGCCATCCGCCACGGCGGCTGTGCCGTGCTGTTTTGGGCAGGGGCATACTGCCCCTTATAGCATAAGGTATATTGTAGCATGAAAACGCCCGCTTGTAAAACCCCTTTCTCTTTCTATTTTCATCAAAGCCTTTCCGCTCACTGGCGGGCAGCGCCCCCTCAATATCCGGTTTTTCCGGCGTCGATTTCGGCATACAGGTAGCGCAGCGCATCGCCCAGGTTGCCGATGGCGTCGATCAGCCCCTCTTCCACAGCCTGTTCCCCGCCCAGCACGGTACCCATATCCATCACCAGCTCCCCGGTATTGTGCATCAGCTGGGTAAAGCGCCTGGCGCTGATGCCGGAATGCCCCGCCACAAAGCTGACGATGCGCTCCTGCATCTGCTCAAAATAGCGCAGGGTCTGGGGCACCCCCAGCACCATGCCGGAGTGGCGCACCGGATGCACCGTCATGGTGGCGGTGGGCACAATAAAGCTTTTGCGGGCCGAAACCGCCAGCGGGATACCGATGGAATGCCCGCCGCCCAACACCAGCGTTGCGCTGGGCTTGCTGACGCCGGAGATCAGCTCCGCCAAAGCGAGCCCGGCTTCCACATCGCCGCCCACGGTATTCAGGATGACCAGCAGCCCCTCAATGGCGGGGTCCTCCTCAATATCCACCAGCTGGGGGATCACATGCTCATACTTGGTGCTTTTCTGGTTATCAGGAGCCAGGCTGTGGCCCTCAATGGTGCCGATCACCGTCAGGCAATAAATGGCATGGCGGCCCTTGGTGGCGGGCACAATACCGCTGTCCGTGATCAGGTCATGTTCCAGCCGCATGCGCTCCACATCCTTGGCAGCATGGGGGGCGGGCTGTTGTTTTGGGGTACGGTTTGGCATGGCGGGGGTCCTTTCCTTCCGACAAAATCGGTGCGCCGGGCAGTGCAAAACCCGGCTATACCCTGACAGTATGCCCCACTGGTACGCTTTTTTATGCGCAGAGGGGCGCGACTGAGCAAAAAAAGCGCGGAAAAACTTAGATAAAAAATTGACAATCGGCACAAGATTGATTATACTTTTACTAGAATTTACATCGGAATTACACAAGAGGCAGGGTGTTCCCTTTACCCCTGCCCGGAGAACGGGAGATTAGTCTTTATGTCATCAACAATGCAAAACAAAGCATCGTTGCCCGTAATCAAGCGGCTGCCCAAATATTACCGCTACTTGAGCAACCTGCAGGCAGATGGGCGTGATAAAATTTCTTCCAGCGAGCTGGCCCGCATGATGGGCACCACCGCCAGCCAGGTGCGGCAGGATTTCAACTGTTTTGGCGGTTTTGGCCAGCAGGGCATCGGCTACAAGGTGGATGTGCTGCTTACCGAGATTGGTAAACTGCTGTTTGGCAACGGCGAGCTGCTGCCTACCGTGCTGATCGGCGCCGGCCGCCTGGGCACGGCGGTTTCCAGCTTTATCAGCCGCGATACCAACGGCTACAAGCTGATTGCCGCGTTTGATATCAACCCTGCCCTGGAGGGCAAGGAGATCAGCGGCGTAACCATCCGCCCACTGTCCGAGCTGGAAAGCTTCTGTGCGGCGCACAAGCCGGTGGTCGCCGTGCTGTGCGTGCCGCGCCAGAGCGCCATGGACCTTTCGGACGAGCTGGTTCGGCTGGGTATTCAGGGCTTCTGGAACTTCAGCCACTATGATCTTTCGGTCGTTTATCCGCAGGTCACAGTGGAAAACGTCCATTTGGGCGACAGCCTGATGAGCCTTGGCTACCGGCTGCGCAGCCATGATGAATAAAAGCCGGGCACGCAGCACATGACTGTTTCCGGCGGGGTGTACCCCAGCGCCTGCCCCGGCATGGGTGCAGGATCCTGTGGTACACCCCGATTTTCATGCTGTTTTTCACTTTATCTTAATAAGGAGCCAAACATGGCAAAGCTATATTACCGTTACGGCGCAATGAACAGCGGCAAAACCACGGCGCTTTTGCAGGTTGCTTTCAATTATAACGAACGCGGCATGCGGGTGCTGATTCTGAAAGCCAGCGTGGACACCAAAGGCGGCGATCATATTGTTTCCCGCCTGGGGGTCAGCCACAAGGTGGATGTGCTGGTCAGCCCGGACATGGACATCCTGGATATCGTCCGGGCCGATACTGCCGCCCATGGCAGCGCCCCTGCCTGTGTGCTGTGTGACGAAAGCCAGTTCTTTACCCCGGCGCAGGCCGAGCAGCTGTTTTTGGTCACGGTGGACCTGAACATTCCGGTCATCTGCTATGGGCTGCGGGCAGACTTTATGAACCGCGGTTTCCCCGGTTCCACCCGCCTTCTGGAGCTGGCCCATACCATCGAGGAGATGAAAACCATCTGTGCCTGCGGCCGCAAAGCCACCTGCAACGGCCGCAAGGTAAACGGCGAGTTCGTGTTTGAGGGCGCCCAGGTTGCGATTGACACAGTGGATGCTGTAGAGTATCAGAGCCTTTGCCCCCAGTGCTGGTACCGGGAATACCGCGCTTTCCTGAAACGCCACCCCGCGCACCAGTGATCCATTCTTTTATTTCAATCTGTGTTCCGCCCTTTTATATAAGGCAACACCGCACAATTCCCGCCTTGCGGCTTAAGCACCGCTCCGGCAGCTGCGGCACGGCATCTGCGTTGCCAAAATGCTCGATAATACACAAAGTATTATCTGCGCTTTTGGCTTAGCAGCTGCCGCACCTCGCTCGCCGTATCGGCACTTAGAATTATGCGGTATTGCCATAAGTAAATGACAACATATATGGCACAAAAGCCGCTGCCCAGCCTTGCAGCACCGCTTTTGTGCCATTTTTGTTTCCAACACTTTGCGGCGCAATTTTCAGAGCACCAAAAGGCTGCCTATACAAGATATGTTTTATGTGCAGCAATTTCCATTCCATTTTTCGCACATATTTTGCCATCGCGAATATTTTTAGCATACTGCATGTCTTCCCATTGCAAATTTTGCACGAATGCGCAAAAGAAGTGCGTTTGCGTACATTTTTTGCGTTACCGAATTTGTGCGCTTGTTTTCTGTGATTCATTCAGCATTTTACACGTTTTCCCCTATAATTTCGTTGTAACCGTTTGCAATATATACAAATCCGCACAAATTGCCTCAATTTATGCAAGATTTTGCCGTAATTTTTGTTAGATGCAGGGTCAAGCCGTTTCAGCACTATGTACAAATTGTTTTGTCTTAGTTCGTATGTTTTGACATGAGCTGATTTTTTGCCCATTTAATTAAAGCAATATTTGTTTGTTTTCATGATTTACACACTATTTTGGATATTTTTTTGATGTTCACAATTTGCTATTATAATGGCGTTGAATGAAGCGGTCAGTTGTCAGGCCGCTCGTTATAGGAACATTTTTAGGAGGACTAAAACAATGAAAAAGGCAATCGCCCTTGCAATGGCCAGCGTTATGGCTGCTGGCCTGCTGGCAGGCTGCGGCGGCTCCGCTGCCAACAGCACCGCAGCTTCTTCCGAGGCCGCTTCTTCTGAAGCTGCTTCCACCTCTACCGAGGCTGCTACCGAAGCTCACACCGTCAACACCACCGATCCCATCACCCTGACCATCAGCTGGTGGGGCGGCGATGCCCGCCAGGCTGCATACGAGGCTGCCTGCAAGGCATTCACTGAAAAATACCCCAACATCACCGTTGAGTGCACTTACGGCCCGTGGAACGGCTGGGAGGAAGCTCAGTCCACTGCCCTGGCTGCCGGCACCGCTGCCGACGTGATGCAGGTCAACTGGAACTGGCTGTTCCAGTACTCCGGCAAGGGTCAGAGCTTCGTTAACCTGAACGATTACTCCGATGTGCTGGATCTGACTCAGTTCCCCTCTAGCGCTCTGGATGCCTGCACTGTGGCTAATTCCCTGCAGGCTGTTCCCGTCGCTATGGCCGGCCGTATTTACTACTGGAACATGGCAACCTTCAAGAAGGCTGGCCTGGACCACTACCCCACTACGGAGCAGGAGCTGCTGGACGCCGCCAAGACCTTCCAGGAAAAGCTGGGCGATGACTACTATCCGCTGGCTGCCGGCCCGCTGGACCGCATGATCATGATGACCTTCTACCTGGAAAGCAAGTACGGCGAGCCCTGGGTTACCGACAGCACCCTGAACTACACCGTTGAGCAGCTGCAGGAAGGTCTGGAATGGATTCAGAGCCTGGAAGATAACCACGTGATGCCCGACCTGAAGACCATGAACGCCGCCGGCGATAAGACCATCACCGATGGTCAGGCCTGGATCACCGGCAAGTACGCCGGCATCTTCACCTGGGACTCCAGCGCACTGAGTGCAAGCCAGAACCTGCCCGACGACGCTGAGTACGTTGTTGGCGACGAAATCAAGTGGGGCGAGGCTGCCAACGGCGGTTTTGCCAAGGTTTCCATGGGTATGGCTATTACCCAGAGCTGCGAGCATCCTGTTGAGGCTGCTGCCCTGATCAACTTCATCCTGAACGAAAAAGAGGGCGCTTCCATCATGGGCACCCAGTGCGGCATGGTTTGCTCCAAGGCCGGCCAGGAATACGCCAAGGAAGCCGGTGCTGTCAACGAGCTGATTCTGGAAGCCAACACCAAGGTTATGGCTTTTGTTGACCAGCCGTTCGACCCCTGCTACGAGAGCACTTCCCTGAAGGACGAGACCAATGGCGTGTACGGCGATGTGTTTGAAGGCTTCAGCTACGATCAGTATGATTCCGCCGAGGCTGCCCAGATCCTGTACGATGGCATCTGCGAAGCACTTGCCTAATCCCCGTTTTCATACTTAAGGCAACATCGCACAATTCCCGCCTAGCGGCTTAAGCACCGCTTCGGCGGCTGCGGCACGGCAT
>OLNW01000893.1_pt1 | contig 32572 bp, 6 predicted proteins | sample 1672121 | NCBI WGS metagenome assembly OLNW01 (sample SAMEA3136648, study PRJEB25190) | human gut metagenome
ACTGTATTTCTATATTTATGTATTCGCCATTTTCTAGTTCTACTCCTAAATCTAGTATCCCATATTTCTGATCTTTTTCTAGTTTATCCAAGCTTACATCATGTCCTACCATCTTTATTTTTATTTTTTTCTTTAATATTGTCTCCAAAAACTCTTGTAAAAAAACTTCATTTTCTTTTCTGCTGAAAAATGCTTTAAAAATTATATCGCTTTTCATCTTTAGTTCTGGATTTCTTTCTAAATTAAAAACCATCCTATCTCTCCTTCCATTATATCGTTTTTTTCTGTTTTTAGCAATCTTTTGTGCATTTTTTCTTTAGGGTGCACTTAATAAAGGAGCATAGGCATCACTCTCCATTCTCTTATGAAATTTTTAAATAATGATTGTTTCATTGAATAAAATTACTGAAAAAATCAAAAATTTATTTTGTGTAAACACTAAGTTGTTTTGTACTAAATTCAAGTACATTACTAATATAACATATCTTACTCTATTTGGCAATAGTTTTTTTACAATTATTGTATATTTTATAAAAATTAATCCTTAGAACTATAAACTTTGAATGAAATGTCGAATGTGCATGAAGAAATTTTAGAAATTCTATGCGATTTTATGGAAAGAGTTCACAAAGTGGAAGGGTACCATAAAAAAAGAGCAGAAAACTCTTTAAAAGTTTTCCGCTCCCTCTCAGCATTAGTTATATAAACTATATTCCTAATTTGAAAGAAGTTTGTGTTGAATATATTACCTCTGGAGCATATATTACAACATCTTTCTTTCCGCAGTTAGTAGCAAAGTTCACATGTTTAGCTGCTATCTTCTTAAAGTTTGGTCCCATATCCAATGCCATCATTGACACTGCACCTGTTGAATCAAACATATTATCCATGTTAGTTACTGTTGATGTATAGAAGTTATCACCCAAATCCAAACTTACCATAGCTTTATATCCTGTTGCATTAAACATTCCTTCCATTGTTTGTACTATACTTGTATTAAATTTAGAGCCTAAATTCAATGCGGTTAATGCTTCATGTCCACAATTTTTGAACATCCAATCCATTTTAGTTACTTTTAATGTACTAAATTCTCCGCCTAAGTTTAAAGTTGTCATCTTTGTATATCCCGTGTCTGCAAACATAGAACTCATTTCTGTTACTTTAGCTGTATTAAACTTACCGCCTAAATTCAATCCTGTCATAGCAGTATATCCTGTATGGTCAAACATAGAATTCATCTTTGTTACATTTATTGTATTAAATTTTCCTGCCAAGTCTATACTTGTCATTGCTGCAAATCCAGTATATTGGAACATTCCGCTCATATCAGTTACATTTGTTGTATCAAATGCACTTCCTAAGCTAAATGTTTGCATTTTACCATAGCCTAAATATGCGAACATATTCTTCATATTTGTTACATTGTCTACATGTAATAACTCAATATTCTTTATTATCTTATTAGATGCTTCGTTTGTAACCGCACAATTTGTACTATATCCAACATAATTAAATAAGTTTGTTGAATCTTGATTTCCATTTATTATTATTGTACTTCCTATATGAACAATGTAAGTATTTCTTGAAGTTTTTTCATACCAAGCCATTATTGTTCTATCTTGAGCTGCTGATACATCAAACAATGTCTTTGAATCATCAATATATTCCTCAAATATTACTTGTTCAACATTTTGTCTTTGAACTCCTGTAATTCCTAAGAATAAACTTGTTGATGCTGTTTCAGTATTAGTTTTCTTTAAACTACTAAACAAGATAAATTCTTTTTCTTTACTTGTATTTCCATAACCATCAACCAACACTCCTGCAGGTATCTTAAATGCTACCTGATAAGCCTTTGGATCAAATCCTGTAAGTGTTACTTTATATTGTTTTGCCCATGTCTCTGATATTGAAGTATCTTCTTGTACATTTACTGTTACTGTTGTTGTTGGAGTTGTTCCATTAACTGTTACTGTTATTTTTCCAGATGTCAATGCACTAGTTACTTTATTCAAGTATTTATCAGTACCTCTAATTACCATACTTGCTGTTCCCTTACCAGCTTCTACACTTGCTCTACCGATTTGTTCCCACATTGGGTCAACAACATCGACTATTGTTCCAGAGCCAGAACCACCTGGTAAGTTAACTCCTGAAGTTATTGTTGTTGCTGCATTTTTATTTGTTGTTGTATCTGTTGCAATTCCTTCTTTAAATGCAACTGTTATAACACCACTATAATCTAAGGTATTTCCTGTTTTTATTGCTTGTTGCAATCCAGATATTCTCAATTTATAATGTCTTCCTATTACTTGATTTGTCAATCCAGTTTGAACAGTTCCATTAACAGTCTTATTGATTGGTTTTGCAGTTGTTCCAGCAGTTACATTTGTTGTAGAAATAATTTCTTTTGTAATTGCTGTATTATTTGTTATGTCTACACCATCAACTTTTATTGTTACATATTGTGTTATATTTTGAGTTGTCAATTCTGTAATACTGTTAAAGTATTTATCTGTAATTTCAAAATCCATTGTAAATGTTTTATTTGTATAATTAATATCTGAAGCTGCATATTTATAAGTGATTTCTGGTTTTATAAAGTCTACAAAATCACCATATATTGTAGTTTGGTTGTTTGTATTTGCAGTTGTATTTGGACTAACTATTTTGTCTTTTATCTTTCCAGCTGCAACATCTATTGAAACAGTTCCACTCCATTCTGTATAATTTTTTGTTGAATCAATACTTGAACGAGCTTGTTTAAATCCTGACAATACCAATTGATATTGTTGGCCTACAACCTGTGTACTTCCATTAATTGATGCTGTAAATTGTGTTGAAGTTTTAGTTAATGTCTTAGTTAATCCTGTTGCCTCAACTTTATCTACATAAACTGTAATATCATTTGCTGATAATGTACTTGTTGTATCCAAATATTTATCAATTACATTAAATAATATTGTTTCTGTACCATTTGTTGCATTCTTTGATGAAGATGCTTTCTTAATTACTGGTTTTATAAAGTCCACATGTCCTAATGTAAATTCGTGTTGTTTACTTGTATTAGTATATTTATCTTTTAATGTTCCTGCTGCTATTTGAATCTTTGTTATACCGCTCCACTCTTTATATATATTTTCTGTTTGTTCACTTGTTTCTTCCCATCCAGAAAGAGTTAAGGTATATTTTACACCATTTGTAACTGAAGAACTATCACTTAGTTGTTTTGTTATGCTTGATGCTTCTTTTCCATCTACAAAAACTTTAATCTTGTCTGTTGTTAAGCTATCGCTTAAATAATACTTATCTGTTCCTATTAAGTCTACAGTTATCTTTTTATTTGTCTTATCTATTGTAAAGTTTTGTGTATTCCATACTGGGTCTACTACATCGACTATACTTCCAGAGCCTGATCCATTTGGTGTATCTACTCCTATTGTTATTGTTTGTGCATCATTTTTATTTCCAGATAAGTCTACAACTAGGTCTTTTGCAAATCCTAATTGCATTATTCCACTGTAATGAGTTCCATCTTTATGGTCTAAACCTGTTATTGTTAATCTGTATTTTTCTCCAACTTTCTGGTTCTTTCCATTTATTACATCTTTTTCTTCTTCAGCAATTTCTAATTTCTTAGTTATCTTACTATTTACATCTTCATCAGCAACTGTTACTGAAATTTTAGATGCTGTTGTATCTGCTGTTAATCCTGAAGTACTAAAATATTTATCTCTTACACTGAACAATATTGTAACTGTTTTTGTATTATGATTTATTGTTGTTTCTGATGATAAATAATTGAATTCTGGTTTTATAAAGTCTGCAAATAGCTTTCCTGTTGTATTTTTGTCTACATCTGATGTTGAAACACTTTGATCAATATTTTGACTTCCATTGCCATAAGAATCTTTCAATCCAGAATCTTGAAGTACCTTAACAATAATGTTTCCACTGTATTCCTTATATAATTTTCCAGATTGTCTTGCAGTTTCTTCTAAGTTTCCAATTGTTATTGTTTGTAATACTTCTTTTGTTCCTTTAGATGCATTTTGAGTGGTTTGACTTGCTGTTCCTAAGCTTATTGATACATTAGACATTTTTGTTAATGTACCTCCAATGTTCATGTAGAATTCTACTTTAGTTTTATCTGTAATTTCTCCACTTACATCACTCTTGTACTCACTTGCTGTTACTTGTGAATTTGTCCTACCTCTTAATGTTATTGCTAAAGTTTTATTAGTTGTATTAAATGCTGTTGTTTCTACTACCCATTCTGTTCTATATTTTGGATTTATCGTTCTTCCACTTGTACATGCAATTGCTGTTGAACCTGCTCCTCCTAATCTAAAGTGAGTAGAATCTTGGTAAATCGCTTCTGGTGCATATGCAACAAAACCTGATTTTCCTAAATTTGTTGCAAAGTTTGTATTTGTTGATGCAATCTTTGTAAATGCTGGACCTAGGTCAAGTGATGTCATCACACCTGTACCACAGTTACTAAACATATTTGTCATATTTTCTACATTTGTTGTGTAGAATAAATCTCCTAAGTCTAAGCTTGTTAATAGCTTAGTTCCTGTAGAATTGAACATTCCTTGCATTGTTGTTACCGAACTTGTATTAAAGTTAGATCCTAATGTTAATGTTGTCATCTTTTCATGTCCACAAGCACTAAACATCCAACTCATATCTGTTACTGCATTAGTAACAAAATTTGTTCCTAAATTTAAACTTGTCATTGCTGTATATCCTGTTTCTCCAAACATAGCAGCCATATTTGTTACTTTGTTTGTATGGAATGCTGAGCCTAAATTTAGACCAGTCATTGCAGTATATCCTGTATGATTAAACATAGAACTCATATTTGTTACCTTACTTGTATTAAAGTTAGCTCCTAAGTTTAATGTTGTCATTTTTGTAAATCCCGCGTATTTGAACATTCCACTCATATTTGTTGCACTAGTTGTATAGAAATTACTACTTAAACTAAATGTAGTCATATTACTATATCCAAGATATGCAAACATGTTTGACATATTTGTTACATTTGCAACACTTATTATCTTTAAGTTCTTTATAATTGGATCACTTTCTTCACTTGTTGCCTTGCAATTAGCATCATATCCAATATAACTAAACCAATTGCTTGAATTTACATTTGCACCAATTAAGGTTTCACTACCTATATGGATAATATATGTATCACTAGTTGGTTTTTCATTTGCATTATACCATGCCATAATAGATTGATCTTTTTGTGCAGATACATCCCAACGTGTACTTGAAGTTCCTCCAATATAGCTTTCAAATACTATTTGTGCAATCTTTCCTCTTTGAATTCCATATGTATTACCCATAAATGCTGTTGTTGCACTTGCATTTGCTTCAGCTGTAGCTAAAGTATTAAATAAGTTAAATGCTTTTTCCTTATTGTGGTTTCCTGATTCATCAGCTACCAATCCTGCTGGAATTACCACTCTCAACTGATTAATATTTGATGGGTAACCTGTAATATTTAATGTATATTCAATTCCATATTGTTTATTTGAAGTTGTTCCATTTTGTAGTCTTAACTCTTCTTTTGAAGTTTGAGATAAAGTTTTTGTAATTCCATCTCCTGAAGCAACACCTACTGCTTTTTGTTCACCATTTACATAGATCTGTATATTTGCTGCTGATATTGAACTACTTGCAAAATAAGAATCTGTTGCTCTAAATGTTAATGTTGCTGTACCTTTTGTTGGGTCAGCTACTGTGCCAACTCCTTTAATTAATGGGTCTACCACATCCACAACTATTCCATTTCCGCTTCCATTAGGGATATTAACACCTGAAGTTATTGTTGATGCTGTATTTCCATTATTGCTTCCATTATATGTTCTATCTAATACCTTATTTGCGGCTATTCCAACACTGATAATACCACTGTAATCAGCTGTTGTCATACCATCTGCAATTTGTAATTTTTCTAGATTTGATATTTTCAATGTATATTCATAACCAATTAATTGGCTAGTATATAACCCTACTTCTCCAGTTGTCTCATCTGTTATATTTATATCATTTGCATAGACTTCTGTATCACTTAATGAAAGTGTAACTGTTCCTGCTTTTGCTAAATCACTTAAATTATAAACAATTTCGCTTCCATTTTTTAATTGACCATTTTTAATTTTTACTGTTAAATCATTTAATGTCAATTTTCCAGATTTATAATATTTATCTGTTATTCTAAATTTCATTGTATAAGTTTTGTTTGTTGTACTTATATCTGATGATTGGTGAGTATATTCTAGATATGGTTTTATAAGGTCTACAAAATCACATTCAATTGATGTTTCGTCACTTGTATTTCCATTTGTATCTATTGCCACTGCAGCATCAACATCAACTCTTACAGTACCACTCCAATCCTTAACTCCTTTTGAATTCTTACTCTTTTCAAAATTAGTTAATTCTAATGTATATCTATATCCAATTAATTGATTTGTTGTAGTTCCTATTGTATCAGTTAATTTCTCAACTTTTGTAATTTTTTTAGTTATGTTATCTGCTGCTTCATCATCTACAAATACATGTAATTTTGATAAATTATTATTTGCTTCTGTTGTAGTTGTTCCTAATGCTGAAGTTTTTAAATATTTATCTACTATATCAAATACTATAGTTTCTTTCTTATTAGTTTTGTCAACAGTTGAAGATACTTTTACAACTTCTGGTGGAAGTCTATCTATATTTCCTAAGTCTAATGTTGTTTTTACGTTTGTATTATTTGACGTATCTTTTAATTGACCTGCTGGCATTTCTATTTGAGTAAATCCGCTATATTCTCTGTATAATCTTGTTCCTGCCGCTCTTGCCGCTAAGAAAGTTTCATCACTTTCTTTAAAGTTTGATAATGTTAATGTATATATTACATCTTTTGCACCTGTTAATATGTCACTTCTTGTTCCTTTATACTCAATAGACTTATTAACTGCAATTCCTGATGTTGCCTCTATATCTTGATTGTTTATAAGAACTTTAATTTTGCTTGGGTCAACAGATGTTTTTGATGTGTCTAAATATTTATCTGTTCCTACAAGGTCTACTAATATTTGAGTATTATCACTACTTGCTCTAAAGTTTTCTGCTTTCCATACAGGGCTAACAACATCGACAATTGTTCCTGTATTATGATTTTCATCATTTGTAGGTGTATCTACACCAATAGTAATTGTTTTAGCATCATTTGTATTACCTGTAGTATCTGCAAATTTTCCACTAGGTATTGCAATTGATACTATACCACTATAATCAACACCATCATTTGGATTTTGTTGTAAATTCTTAATTACTAATGTGTACTTTGTTCCTTTTCCACTTGATAAAGCTGTTGCTGTTAATGAATTTCCACTTGCTGTTAATTCTGCTGATGTCATTGTCTTTTCATCAACTGTAACTGTTAAATCTGATAATTTCAAACTACTTGCTGATGCATTATAATATTTATCTGTTACCTCAAACACTACTGTTAAAATCTTGTTTCCTTGATCTATTGTTGTATTTGAAGCTTCATAAATAATATCAGGTTTCAAACAATCAACATCTCCTAATGAAATTGTTTGTTCTTTGTTTGTATTATGTGCATCTGATAATGTTCCTGCCGCAATCTTTACTTCGGTTTTTCCACTATATTCTCGATATTCTCTACTTCCATTCTTTCTTGCTGTCATAAACTCACTGTCTGGCTCTGAAAATCCACTTAATGTTAATGTATATTCAACACCATACTGCATCTCTTGGCCATTTCTAGTTTCTGTTAATGGAGTTGATTCACTTAAATTTTTTTCAATGTTTGTGATTTCTTTTCCGTCAACATATACTGTAATTTTTGAAGTATCTAAACTATTACTTGCATAATATTTATCTGTTCCTTGTAATTTGATAATAGCTCTCTTATTCCATTTATCTATTGTAGTACTTTTTGCTTCCCAAATTGGTGTTACAACATCCACAATTTCTTGCATTCCAGATTTATCTGGTTCATCTATACCAACAGTAATTGTTATTTGATCACTTGTGTTTCCAGATGTATCTGTTATTACTCCTGCTGGGAATGCCACACTCATTGGTCCACTGTAATCTTTATATTTTCCATCTGCTGATTTACTTGCTTGCTCTAATCCACTAATTACTAAAGTATATCTTTCTCCTATTTTTCTTGAATTTTCATAAATATCTCCATTTGCTTTATATGTAATGCTTCCACTTGTTTGATCTGCAGATATTGTTTTCTTTTTCAATGTTTTTGTAATATTTGCTGGAACTGCATTAGTGTCTATCATTTTTACTGTAATATTGTTTACTGCATTCGTAGCACTCAAAGTTGTACTTGAAAAATACTTATCTACTACATCAAATTCAACTGTTAATGTTTTATTTGTGTAATTAATATCTGTTGATGAATATTTATAAGTAAATTCTGGCTTTACTACATCTACTAATATTATATTATTTATGTCTTGAGCTATATTTTCGCTTCCATAATCATCTTTTAGTCCAGAATCTTTTGCTATTTTTAATGAAATATTTCCACTCCATTCTTTATAACTCTTTCCTGTTTGTCTTGCATCCTCAACAAAGTCTTTTAATGTTATTACTTGTTCAACTTCAACCTTGTTTGTTGAAGAATTTGTAATATAGTTTGCAGAACTAATTTCCATAGAGTCTTGTACTGCTTTAACATTTGTTCCGTCAACCAAAACTGTTACTTTATCCTTATTTAAAAGTCCATTTGCTCCACCTGGATATTCTGTTATAGTTAATTGTGAGTTTGTTCTTCCTCTCAATGTTATTTTTACTGTTTTATTTGTTTTATCAATAGTTTTCGCAGTTACTACCCATTCTGTTCTATATTTTGGAGTAATTGTTCCTCTTGAATATGCTAGTGTTGTTGTACTTTCAATTCCTAACCTGAAATTCTTACTATCTTGATATATTGCCTCTGGTACATTCAATGTTGCTCCAGATTTACCAAAATTAGTTGCAAAATTTGTATTCGTTCCAGCTATTTTTGTAAATGCTGGTCCTAAATCTATTGTTGTCATTGCAGATGAACCACAATTGTAGAACATTGAGTCCATATTTGTTACATTTGTTGTATAGAACAAATCGCCTAAATCTAAACTTGTTAATTTTGCATTTCCTAACATATTAAACATCCAAGACATATTTGTTACATTAGTTGTATCGAATTTTTTACCAATATTAAAGCTTGTCATTTGGCTTGAACCTGTACAATTAAACATTCCAGCCATATCTGTTACTTTGCTTGTATCAAAATATTCTCCTAAATTTAATGCTGTTAATGCATATCTACCACAACTATTAAACATATTATTCATAAGAGTTACTTCGCTTGTGTAGAATTTACCTCCTAAGTTTAGAGTTGACATTTTATTTATTCCACAACCATTAAACATAGATGTCATATTTGTTACTTTTTCTGTATTAAAGTTTGAGCCTAAATTTAATGTTGTCATTGCTGTTGTACCAGTATTTAAGAACATATAACTCATATTTGTTACTCTTTTTGTTGTTACTAAATCTAAATTCTTAACAACCTCTGTTGCTGTACATTTTGTTGCTGTTCCAATATTTGCGAATAAATAACTTGAATTTGGATTTGCAAATATTGCTGTAGTTCCTCCAATGTAAACTTCAAGAGCACCACTTGCTGCAGTTTTATACCATGCCATTATTGAACCATCATTTCCATCTGATACATCCCATTTTGTGCTACTAATCATCTTTGACAAGCCAGATTCAAATGTTACACTTTCTATGTTTTGTCTTTGAATTGAAGTATTTCCTAAAAATCCACTTGTTGCTGATGTTTCTGTATTAGTTGCTTTTAAACAACTGTATAACATAAATTCTAATGCATTACTGCTATTTCCTGAATTATCTGTTAAGGTTGCTTCTGGAATTCTTATTTTTACTTGTCCTTTATCAACATCAAATCCTGTTGCTATAATTGTATATTCCACTCCAACTAAATGTTGTGAAGTTACTCCATTTTCTATCCAATCTTCATATATTTCTTTTTGCCCTGTTATTTCAAGAGTTCTTCCTGAAGCAATATCATTTGTAGTTACTTTTGAACCATTCATTATTAATTGTAACGTATCATTTGTTAATGTACTTTTTGAGAAATATTTATCTGTACCTTTAACAATTATTGTTGCTTCTTGTTTATCTAGGTCTACTGTTTGTGATTCTACTGACCAAATTGGTTTTACTATATCAAGAGCTTCTTTTATTCCTGTTCCTTCTGGTAAATTTATACCAAATGTAATAGTTTGTGCAAGATTTGTATTATTTTCTTGATCTTTTACTTTACCTTTTGCTACTCCAATTTGTACATTACCACTATATTCTAAGTATTGTTCTCCATCTTTAATCTGTGCCTGCTCTAAATTTGAAATCGTTATTGTATAACGTCTTCCTATTATTTGATTTGTCAATCCTTTTTGAACTGTTCCATTTACGGTTTTATTCATTGCTGTTGTGCAAGTAACATTTGAAGGTGTTCCAAATTGAATTTGTGCACCAGATATTGTTTTCATATCAATATAATTGCTTAAATTTTTACCATTTTGCATTTTTAATGCTAAATCTGCTAATGTTAAATCTCCGCTTTTATAATATTTATCTGTTACGTCAAATGTTATTGTTACAGAATTTGCACCACTTGCTGGTTTTGAAAATCTATAAACCACACTTGGTTCAATAAAGTCTGTAAAGTCTCCTGCTAATGTTGCAGAATTACTTGTATTTCCGTTAGAGTCTGTTGCAATTTCTGCATCTACTGTAACCTTTACAGTTCCACTTATTCCTTTAAATTCATATCCACTTTGTAGTCCTTCTTTTTCAAAGTTTGATAATACTAATGTATATCTCTTTCCAACTGTTTTAGATATTCCATCTACTGTATCTGTTAGTGTTTCAACATTTGTTATTTGTTTTGTTATACTATCTGCTGCTTCTTCATCTACAAATACATGTAGTTTTGAAAGAAGTGTTTGCTCATCTAATATTGTTCCAAAATATTTATCTGTAACATCGAATATTATTGTCTCTGTTTTTGCCGTTGGATTTACTGTTGATGAAACTTTTACTATTTCTGGCTTTAATGTATCAACTATTCCAACCTTTACTGAAAGTTTTGAACTTTTATTTCCTGAATTATCAACTAATTTTCCTTCAGGTACCTCTAATGTTACATCTCCACTGTATTCTCTATATACTCTCTTCTTAGCATTTCTTGCTGCAATAAATGCATCATAAGATTCCTCTAAGTTAGTAATTGTTAGTGTATATTTTATTCCATTATCTATATCTGTAGGTCCTGCTAAACTCTTGCTAAGTCCTGTTGCTATACTTGTAATATCTACTCCATCTACAAAAACTTTTATCTCATTTGGAGTTAAGCTTTTACTATTTGTTTTGTTTAAGTATTTGTCTGTTCCTATTAAATCCATTGTTGCTTGTGCTTTTCCATTTACTTGAGTAATTTTTAAGTTTTCAACTGACCATACTGGTTTTACTACATCGACTATAATCTCTGATTTATGTTCTGCATCATTTACTGGATCATCTACACCAATTGAAATCGTTTTTCCTGCATTGGTATTATTTGATGCATCTTTTGCTATTCCTGCTGGGAATACAATCTGCATTGGTCCACTGTATCTTATACCATCACCTTGGTCTAATTTACTAATTACCAATTCATATTTCTTTCCAACAGTTCTATTTTGACCATTTACTGGTTCATTCAATGTTTTTATTTCTCTTACTTCTTTTTCAACATTTACTGCTGCACTATCAACTTTTACTGTTATTTGGCTAGCCAATTGCTCTACTGTTAACAATGTATTTGCAAAATATTTATCTGTAACTCTAAATCCAACAGTTACTGTTTGACTGTCATGATTTATTGTTGTTTCTGAGTATTCATATATTATTTCTGGTTTTATAGAATCCAAGAATAAGTCTCCTGCAGTATTTTTTTCTACTGCATCCTCTTTAATTTCTTGAGCTAAATTTGGATTTCCATATGCATCTGTTAAGGTTCCTTGCGGTATGTTTAATGCTACATTACCACTCCACTCTTTATATCCTTTTGATGATATGTATCCTTCATTAAATCCTGTTAATCTTACATTACATTGAACACTCTCTGCTGCTGTTGAACTAGCACCACTTATTGTTTTTATAATTCTGCTATTTGGAGTTGATTCTCCATCTATTGCTACTGTTATTTGTGTTGTTGTTCCATTTGCAAATTTATTTGTTATGTTTTTATTATATCCAGCATAATTTGTTGCATTTACTATTCCTCTTAATACTACTGTTATTGCTGTATTTGCAGTATCTGGAGTTGTAGTAGATTTTTGCCATTCTGGTTGATATTTTGCTATAATTTTTCCTCTTTCAAAACTTACTGTTGTACTTGAGTTCAAGTTTAATCTTACTGCATTCTCATTTGAATAAATTGCTGTACCTGTATAAATATTTGTATTATTCAATGTTTTTAACATATTTGTATTAGTACTAGACACATTTGTAAATGCTGGTCCTAAATCTATCGTCTTAATACTTCCTTGACCACAAGCTTCAAACATACTAGTCATATTTGTAACTTTACTTGTATAGAAATATCCACCTAAAACTAAGCTTTGCATTGATGAACTACCTGTTCCATTAAACATATAACTCATGTTAGTTACTGCACTTGTATTAAAGTTGCTTCCTAAGGTCAATGTTGTCATTTTTCCTGCACCTGTATTTTGGAACATATAACTCATATTTGTTACTTTACTTGTTTTAAATAAACTTCCTAAATTTAAGCCTGTCATTGAATCATGTCCTGCACCTGTGAACATATAACTCATATCTGTTACATTTCCTGTATCAAATGCTCCACCTAAGTTTAATGCTGTTAGACTACCATATCCACAATTTGCAAACATTCCAAGCATATTAGTTACTTTTGCGGTATTAAAGTTACTTCCTAATGTTAATGTTGTCATTGAATCATGTCCTGTTGCTCTAAACATTCTTTGCATATTTGTTACACTTGCCGTATTAAATGTGCTCAAATTCAAACTCTTTAATGCTTTATAACCTGTTTCATTAAACATATTGTTCATATCTGTAACCTTCGTAGTTACAAATAGATTTCCAAGGGTTAATGTCGTCATTGCATTATAACCGGCACCTTGGAACATTCCAACCATTGTAGTTACACTACTTGTACTAAAGTTTGTTCCTAAGTCTAATTCTGTCATTGCTTGTTTACCTGTATTTGTAAACATGTAATTCATATTTGTTACAGTACTTACATCTAGTAAACTTAAGTTTGCAATTGCTACTATTGACTTACAATTTGCAGAACTTCCTATATTTGCAAACAAATAACTTGAATCTGTATTTGCAAGAATTCCACCTTCACTACCTATGTGAATTACGTAAGTTCCGTTTGATTTTTCGCTATCTACAAACCATGCTACAATTGATTGATCACCTGCTTTTGATACATCCCATGCTCTTGTAGCATCTGAAATTGTTTTTGTTGTGTGATTATAAACAGCACTTGAAATACCTGATTCGAATACAACCTTATTTATATTTTGTCTTTGTATCGCTTTTATTGTTGCATTAGTATTACTTGCACTTCCTAAGAATCCACTTGTCGCTGCTGTCTCAGTATTTGTTTCTTTCAAACGATTTAATAATAATATGTCTTTTTGTGAGCTAGTATTTCCAGAAGTATCTGATGCTGCTCCTTCTAAAATTCTAACACCTAATTGACCTGAATCTACTGAAATATTAGTTATTTTTACAGTATAAGAATGTCCTATTAATACTGTATTTCCACCTCTTGTTTCAGTAATATTTGTTGGTCCTGACTGAATTGAAATTGTTCCTCCTGATGTCGATTCAGCTCCATTTACTAAAAGTTTTATATTATTTGTTAATGTACTTGTTGAAAAATACTTATCTGTTACTTCTAGTGGAATTGTTACTGTTTTACTTGCAAAATCTAATGTAACACCTTTATTTGGTTGTAATTGCCAACTTGGTCTTACCAAGTCTATTTCTGCTAAATTTGATGCATTATCCTTTACAATTGTATTTTGTGGTCCAATTCCTAATCCTTCTGTAACATTTCCATTTCCAGATTTATCTAACACAGCTCCTGCTGGCACTGTTACTGTAATAGAACCACTGTAATCTAAGTATCTCTTTCCACTTGCAATTGAATCCTGTTCAAATTCTGATAATACCAATGTATATTTTACACCTGTACTTGAAGTGGATTTTGTTAATGTTTTCTTTATTGATGGAATTTCTGATACATCAGTACCATCTACTCTTATGCTCAATTTTGAAACATCTAAGCTTTCACTAGCATAGTATTTATCTGTTATTGAAAATACTATTGTAACTGTTTTTACAGTTTTATCTACTACTACACTTGATTGTTCATACATTAATTTTGGTTTTATAAAATCTGCGAACATTTTTCCATCTGTATTTTTATCTATTGTTGCATCTTTTATTTCTACAGCACTTCCATCTAATTGAGCCAAATTTGGGTTTCCATATGCATCTGTCAATGTTCCTTGAGCTAATTGCATTGCAATATTTCCTGCCCATTCCAAATATGTTTTTCCACTTTGGACTGTAGTTTCTGCAAAACTTGAAATTATTATTTCTGCAGTAACCGTATTTGCTGGTCCTTTTACAGATGTCTGAACTGTTTTTACTAAATTATTTGCAACTGTTCCATCTATTTTTACTGTTATCTTTGAGCTGTCACCTGTTCCCATTGCTAATCTATTTATTACTGATTTTAAAGCATCACCTGTATAATTTGCAGTATTTACATTTCCTTGTAATTTTACTGTTATATTTTTATCTGTTGTATTTAATGTTGTTGAAACTTTTGTCCAATCTGGTTTATATTTTGGATTTATTGTTCCTCTTGCATATGATATTGTTGTTGTTACATCTGCACTTAATTTAAATGCATTTTTTGTTGAGTAAATTGATGAACCTACATATATAGTTACTGAACCATTTTTACCACAACCTGTTGCAAAATTTGTATTTGTATCTGCTATTTTTGTAAATGCTGGTCCTAAATCTAATGATGTCATCGCACTAGCACCTGTATAGTTAAACATTTGAGACATATTTGTTGCAGATTTTGTATAGAAGTAGTTTCCTAATTTTAATGTTGTCATTGCTGTATATCCAGTATAATAGAACATTGAAGTCATATTCTCTACTTTTGAAGTATTAAATTTTGTTCCTAGTTCCATTGATGTCATTGCTGTATATCCACAATTTCTAAACATCAGACTCATTGAAGTTACTTTTGTTGTATCAAAAGCTGTACCTAAATTCAATGAACCCATTCTTGTATATCCACAATTGTCAAACATTCTATTCATTGAGGTAACATTGCTTGTATCAAATTTATCTCCTAAACTTAATCCAGTCATTGACCTATAACCTGTATAATTAAACATTGCATCCATTTTAGTTGCAAATTTTGTATTTAATAAGTTAAGGTTCTTTACAACTGTTGTATCTGTACAATTTGTTGCATATCCTACATATGAGAATAAATATGATGAGTCTGGATTTGCATATATCAATCCATCACTTGCAATATATACTCTGTATGGACCTGTTCCGTCATACCATGCCATTATTGAACCATCTTGGTTTTCAGAAACATCCCATGCACAATTTGAAATCAATCCTGTTGTAGAACTTCTAAATTCTACACTTTGTACATTTTGTCTTTGAATTGCATATGGGTTATTTAAGAATGTACTTGTTGCTGCTGTTTCTGTTGAAGCAGACATCAATCTACTAAATAGTGATATTTCTTTTCTTTCATTTGGGTTACCTGAATTATCTAGACATGCACCTTCTTCTATTACTAATTTTAATTTTTTGTCTAAATTATCTTTCATACCAGTTATTGTCACACTTTGAGTAATTCCTATAACCTTTTTCTCACTATTTCTTGTTTCTGTTACATCTTTTGCTTTTTCCCATTGTAATTTAACACCTGTCTCCTCTTCTGTTGCCTTTACTCCATCAGCTGTTAAATATATTTTGGTTTTATCAAATGATGCGGTTTGGTTTGTTGTATAATATGTGCTAAAATATTTATCTGTTGCTTGTAAATTTACTGTAGCACTATCTGATTCTTCATCATTTATTGTTACACCATTTACTTCTAATTCTGGTTTTATAACATCTACGAATAGTATATCTTGTGTATTTTTATATTCAAAACCTTCTAAATCTTCATCCTCATTTCTTACAGTATATATTGTATCTGAGCTTGGTCCTATGTCTAACTCAACACAACCACTCCATTCTTTGTAGCTCTTTCCGTTTTGTCTTAATGCTTCTTCAAGGTTTGATAAAATTATTCTATATACTGCTGTAGTAGTTGTAGTTCCTTTGTTCCAGAAGAACCCTCCTCCTGTAGTAGTACTACTACTTGTTAATTCTTCAACTGTAATATCAATTGCACTATTATCACCTACAGATACACCATCAAATCTTAAATCATATATATTATCTGTAGATAGTTTTTTGTTTGTTGCAGTTGAACCACCATAAGCTCCTGGTATAAAGAAGAATCTTCCCCACCACGAATTGCTCTTGTTTACAGTTAATTGTATAGTCAAGTTTTTATCATTATCGGTATTATTTACTATTGCACTTCTTAAAGAAATTGCTGCATCTGTTGTTGAAGATTCAAATGTAACTTGCTGGTTCATTAATAGTGTTTTCTCATTTCCTTTACTCAATCTATCTAACATTGCATCTTTATTTAAATATACTTTAATTGTAGCTGGGTTACTTTGTGTTCCTCCAATTCCCCATAACGGTGTTGTTGTTATATCAACATTAGTTAGTTTTATCTTATATCTATAACCTTTTTTTCCTGTTAATCTTGTTTCTCTTACAATTTCTATTGTTGGAGTAATTGTTACTGTTTCTTCTCTAGTTCCCCAATATCCATTTCTTACTTTATAAGTCTTTGTAACTTCAAAATCTTCTGCTGTCAAATGATGAGTATAATCAAAACTCATATCTGTAATATCAAAAGTTATATAAATTACCTGAGAAAGATTATCTACCTTTACTTGAGTACCACTTACTGTTGGCACATCTGTATCCTCTGGTGGTAAAATTGACTCTATTGCAAGTGTAGTATCAACACTTGTATTTCCTGCTTGATCTGTTAATGTACCTGCTGGTAAGAAAATAGATATCGCAGAACCTTGATATTCGTGAATTGTTAATACATACTTAACTCCACCTTTTCCATCATTAGTATAAGTTACTGCACTTAATTCAAGGTTAGTATAGTCAATAATTTCCTCTCCATATTTAACAATTAAATCTTGTTTTGTTAAACTTGATGTAGCAAGCATAGTATTATCAGTACCAAGTAATTCTATTGTAACATCATCACTTGTTGTTGCATTTACATAGCCTGCACTTCCAGCTTTCCATAATGGAGCTGTAACATCTGGTGTTACAGAAAATGGTGTTTGAATACTTGCATTTCCAGCAGTATCTACTATAGTTCCTGCATTTAATGTTATATTTATCGTTCCTCCTGTATAGTTAGGAATTGTAATAGTATATCTCTTTTCCTGAATTCCATCAGTCACTTGTGTTATTGTAGGTGTTACTGCTGTTCCACCAACAGTAACTGTCATTGTTGAAGTTGTCAAATTTACTGTTTTAATTTCTGTATCATCTCTTGCATCTAGTGTTATAGTATATTCTTTTGATTTTGTATTATATGAGCCATTTCCATCCATGTACCATTTTGGTTTTATCATATCAGTAAAATTATATGTCTTAGCATCACTTGTTTTTCCACTATTATCAACCAATGCCCCTTTGCTAATTGCAATAGATGTTGTTCCTCCTGCAAAGTTATTAAGTGTAATTGGGAACTTCTTAGTCAACTTATCTTGGCTAATTGTTGGAGTTCCAAGCTTAATATTTTCAGAAGATACAACTGCACCATTATTATAAATTACTAAATTGGTTGATAAATTTAAAACTGATTTTGAATCATTTAATCCAACATCATCTGTACCAGTCAATGTTATACTAACTGTACTATTATTTTCATCATATGAGAATTCTGCACTGTCTGCCCATTGTGGTTTTTGAACATCTGCTGCTGGTAATGTAAATGAAGCAGAATTACTCTTGTTTCCTGTTGTATCGTAAATTGCACCTGCATCGATTGCAACTGATACTGTTCCACCTGGATACTCAGAAATTGTAACAGTATATATAATTGATTTTCCATCAGAAGTATTTCTTGAAGTGATTGATGGAACAATTGTTGTATTTCCACATTTTACTGTAATATTTTTTGAGCTTCCATTTGGTGCCAAATTAGATCTTGTTGTGTCTATCGCAGTCTCATCTGTTGCTACAACTTCAAATGTATATTGTCCTGAATCATCAGAATAATTATTGTTTTGTACTTTTAAAGTTGGTTTTGTTCTATCCTTTTCAGGAAGATTTATAACTTTATGGTCACTTCTATTTGATGATGTATCTATTAATGCTCCCTCTGATATTGTTATAGCCACTGCTCCACCTGGATAATCATTAATAGTTAATTTATAAATTATCTTTGTTGAAGTTGTTGAAGTCTTTTCCAATGTTGGCGTAACTGATGTACCACCACAAGTTACTAAAAGATTTTTTGAGCTACCTGTTGATATCAATGTAGAAACATTTGTATTTAACGCTGTTTCATCAGTTCCGACTAGTTCAACTGAATATGTCATTGAGTCTGGGTCATATGTTAAATTTTGATATGACCAAACTGGTTTTGTAATATCTGGTGTAATTTTGTATTCTTTTACAGCACTTGAATTTCCTGCTGTATCTTTTAAAGCTCCAGCAGATACTGTTATTATAATTTCTCCACCTGTATAGCTATTAAGTGTTATAGGAAATGTTTTTGTTTTAGAATCAGAACTTGTTGTTGCTGTTCCAAGTGTAAAATTAGTTGTATTTGTTCCTCCAACTGTTATTTTTACATTTGATGTTGTCAATGTTGAACTACTTGTATTTAATTTTGTTTCATCTGTTCCTACTAATTCAAAATAATATCCTTTTGTTGAATGATTATATAATGGATTTTGTATGCTATCATCCCATACTGGTGGTGTTATATCTTTATAGAATGAATATGTTTTTGAAACACTCCAGTTACCAGTTGTATCATACAAAGCTTTTTCAGCAATTGTAATATTTACTTGTCCACCTTTAAAGTTTTTTATTGTTATAGGAAATGTTTTTGTTTTTCCATCTGAACTTAGTGTTGGTGATCCAAAAGTTATATCACTTGAGCTTACTGCATTTCCACTAGTGGTTACTGAAAAATTTGATGAACTTAGTACTGATTTTGAAGTATCCAACTTTGTTTCATCAGAACCCACTACACTAAATGAGTATGTACCATTTGAATATGTACCTCCAGAAATGTTACTTGCCCATGTTGGTTTTACTGCATCAACTGCTGTAAATGTATATGTTTTTTCAGCACTAGTATTGTTTTGAGCATCTTTTAATGCTCCTGCATTAATTTTAAATGAAATTGCTCCACCTGTATGCTTTGAAATTTTTATTTCATATGTCACACTTTTTGATGTAGAAGCTGTTTTAGTTATTGTTGGTGTCACTGCAGTTCCGCCAACTGTCAATGTTGAATTAGATGTTGTAAGTGCAGATGCACTAGTATTTAATTCAATATCATCTGTACCAGTTACTGTTATTGTATAAGATTGGTCATCTGGATTATATTTTCCTGTTGCATTTTCCCAAGTAGGTGGTATTATATCCGCATTAAAATTATATGTTGCTCCAGTCTTTTCTTTATTTCCTGATGTATCTGTCAAAGCTCCTGTACTTATTACAATTTTTATTTCTCCACCTGTAAAGTTATTTATTCCAATTGCAAATACTTTTGATTTTGAATCTGATGCTAATTGACCACTAAATGTTAAATTTGAAGCACTTACTGCAGTTCCATTTACTGTTACTGTTACATTTGATGAGCTTAATGTTGAACTTGAATTATTTAATGCTGTTTCATCAGTACCTGTAACATTAACTGTATATATATTGTTTTTATATGATGTACTTGTTATTTTAGAATTCCATGTTGGTGGTGTTACGTCTTTGCTAAATGAATATGTTTTTGCCACACTTAAGTTATTTGAAGTATCTTTTAATGCTCCTGCACTAATTGAAATATTTATCTGTCCACCTACAAAGCTATTAATTGTTAACTCAAATGTTATTGTTTTATCATTTATAGTTCCTTTACCGCCATTAGAAAATGTAACATTTGCTGTTTTTCCGCCCATTGTTACTGTTACATTTGATGAGCTTAATGTAGTTTGTTGGATTCCAGTCTCATCTGATCCCACCAATTTAAATGTATATGTTTTAGCATTTTCATCATATATTCCACCACTTATAGCATTACTCCATACTGGTAAAGTACCATCAATAGTAAATTTATAGCTAATTTCGCTACTCTTATTTCCAGTCATATCTGATAATGCACCAGAATTTATTGTTATTACTACAGCTCCTCCTGTGAATCCATTTATGGTTATTGGAAATGTTTTTGTTTTATTATCTGAGCTTATTGAGGTTGAGCCAAATACTAAATTAGATCGTGTAACTTTTGTTCCATTTACTGTTACTAGCATATTATCATAATTTAATACAGATGCTGAATTATTTAATGCTGTTTCATCAGTACCTATCAAACTAAATGAATATGTGTGGTTACCTGACGAATATGTACCACCAGTTATACTAGTTTTCCATGTTGGTGCTACAGAATCTATATTTGGGGTAAATTCATATGTTGCTCCATTTACCTCTTTATTTCCTGCTGTATCAACTAATGCTCCTTTGTCTATTTGAATTGTTATTTTTCCTCCTGCATAATTTGTAATTGTTAATGTAAATGTTTTGGTTTTATAGTCAGAGCTAATTGATGATTTAAATGAGAAAGTACTTATTTGTGTTCCATTTATTTTTATTGTTACATTTGATGAACTTAATGCTGACATTGAGTCATTTAATTTTGTTTCATCAGTTCCTATCAATTTCACAGTATAAGTATGTGCAGTACTTGAATATGTACCTCCAGTAACACTTGAATTCCATTTTGGTGCAGTTCCATCTACTGAAAATGAATATGTTTGTTTTACACTCAAATTTCCTTCTGTATCTTTTAATGCTCCTGCATTAATTGTTATTGTTACATTTCCACCTGTGAAATTTGAAATCGTCATTCCAAATGTTATTGTTTTGTTATTATTTGACAATTGTCCCTGTCCTCTATTTGAGAAAGAAAATGATGCTGACTTTCCTCCTACTGTTACAGAAACATTTGATGTGCTTAATGTTGTTTGTTGTAATTTTGTTTCATCTGTTCCTATTAAATTTAATGTATATGTACTACCTGAAAGTTTCCCATTGTTTATAGAACCATTCCATACTGGTGGTGTGGCATCTACAGAAAATGAATAGGATTTCTTTACACTTGAATTTCCTGCTGCATCTTTTAATGCTCCTGCATTAATTGTTATTGTTACATTTCCACCTGTGAAATTTGAAATCGTCATTCCAAATGTTATTGTTTTGTTATTATTTGACAATTGTCCCTGTCCTCTATTTGAGAAAGAAAATGATGCTGACTTTCCTCCTACTGTTACAGAAACATTTGATGTGCTTAATGTTGTTTGTTGTAATTTTGTTTCATCTGTTCCTATTAAATTTAATGTATATGTACTACCAGAAAGTTTTCCATTATTTATAGACCCATTCCATACTGGTGCTGTAAAATCTGTCTGAGGATCCATCGTGTAATTTTGTGCAACGCTCGAATTTACTGGATTACCATTATCTTGCAATGCACCTGCTTTAATATTCATTACTATTTTTCCACCAGAATAATTTCTTACTGTTATTTTAAATGTTACTGTTTTATTACTGTTTGAATATTGTCCCGAACCATATGTTACACTTGCTGTTGAACCATTTACTGTTATTGGTGCATTAGATGCATTTAATGTCAATCCTGTTTTTAAACTTGTTTCATCTGTTCCCACAACTTCAAATGTATATGTATTAGCAGATGATGAATATGTTGCATTATTTACTGAACTATTCCATTTTGGTGCTGTTACATCTGTATTAGGAGTAAATTCATATGTTGCTCCTTTAGTATCTGCATTTCCTGTTGCATCGATCAACGCTCCTGATGCAATTTTTATTGTAATTTTTCCACCGGTGTAATTTTTAATTGTTAATTTAATTGTTATTGTTTTTTTATCATAGCTAAGTACTGGTTGTGCAAAGTCTAAATTGGTTACTTTACTTCCATTAACCTGAACCGTTGTATTAGAAGTACTTAGCCTATTAGATTTTAATTGAGTTTCATCTGTTCCTGTTATAGTCAAGCTATATGTATGTCCAGTTGATGAATAACTTCCATTAGTTACATTACTATTCCATTTTGGTGCTGTTGTATCTACATTAGGTCTTATTGTATATGTTGCACCACTTGCTTCTGTATTTCCATTTCTATCTACTAATGCCCCTTTTGTTATTGTAATTACAATTGTTCCTCCTGAATAACTGCTTATTGTCAATGGGAAAGTTTTAGTTCTTCCATCTGAGCTTAATGTTGTATTTCCAAGTGTATAATTTGACGTACTTGTATTATTTACTTTTACAGTTATATTTGAACCTTTTGTTAGTTTAGACTTGCTATCATCTAATGAAGTTTCATCAGTACCTACTAAACTTAATGTATATGTTTTATCAGATCCTGAATATGTTCCTCCACTTACACTTGAGTTCCATTTTGGTGCAGTTCCATCAACAGATGCAATATTATAAGTTTTGGCAGCACTTTTATTTTCTCTTAAGTCTATAAGTGTTCCTGCTGATATTGTAATTGTAATTGCCCCACCTGTGTAATTGTTTATAGTTAATGGAAATGTTTTAGTATTTTCATCTGAACTTAAACTCGTTGCACCAAGCGTATAATTAGATGTTTCTGAATTTCCTATTTTTACTTTTATAGTTGAGCCTTTAGTTAATTTTGAAGCTTCTGCATCTAATGCCACTGCATCAGAACCTACTAAATTCATTGTATATGTATGATTAGTTGCTGAATATTTTGCACCGTTTACATTGTTTGCCCATGTTGGAGCTGCATTGTCAGGTCCTACTATATATCCTTTTGTATATGATATTGTTGTTGATGAACTAGTACTTAATTTTACTGCATGTTTATTTGAATATATTGCTCCTGGTACATATATTTTACATCCACTTGCTCCTGTATTATTTAAGAAGTCTGAATAATTTCCAGAAGCTATTGATGTAAATTTATCTCCAAGTTGGATTTTTTTCATTGATTTTGTTCCTGTTTGAGAGAACATTCCTTGCATATTAGTTACTTTACTTGTTGAAAAATTGCTTCCCAATTTTAGTTCTGTTAATGGTCCACCAAATTTTTCAAACATATGTTCCATATCTGTTACATTGCTTGTATTAAAATTGTTTCCTAAGCTGAATGTCGTCAATTTTTCTGTTCCGCAGTTAGCAAACATAGCATGCATACTTGTTACTTTGCTTGTATTAAATCCTATTTTCAAACTTGTCAAACTTTGATTTCCACACATATTAAACATATGTTCCATACTTGTTGCATTAGCAGTTGTCATATTTGATAAATCTAAGCTTGTTAATTTGTTGTATCCACATCTGTAAAACATTGATAAAAGATTTGTTGCATTTTCCAGTTTAAAATTAGAACTAAATGTCAAGGTTGTCATATTTGAAAATCCACATTCATAAAACATATCTTGTGTATCTTTTATTGAAGTTGTAGTAAATTTAGGTCCAATAGTTAATGTTCTCATACTTCCATTTCTTCCAATATGTGCAAACATTGCTCTTGCCTGTGTAATTCCACTTGTATCAACTATACTGCTAGAATCGAAAAATCCTTTTACAACTTCTGTTTCAGTACATGAAGATTCATATCCTAAATATGAAAATATAAATCTTGAGTCTGAATTGAATTTTATAGTTCCTACATCAGAACCCGGAAGCATATAAGCTTTATATGTACTACCATTAGGTATACAGTAAAGAGTAACTGATCCACCAGTCGCTATTGCTTGACTTTGTGCACCACTAACATTAAAATTTATTACATTTCCACTTGAATCTTTTCCGTCAGATGTAAGTAATGTTATACTAGATATTTTTCCTCTTGGAACTAATCCAAAGAAATTACTATTTTGTGCATTATTTAGTCCGTTTCCAAGTGATTCTCCATGACTCCAAATTGTGTCTAATGTCGCAACTTTACTTCCTGCTCTTGCTTGAGCTTTTTTAGGTCCATTGTTAGGTCCATTTACTATTGTACTATCATCAGAAGTTGTTGTATCTTCATCTATTTGAACTGCATCACTATCTTGTGTATCATCAACAACTTGTTCTTCACTTGCTACATTATCTGTTGTCTCTTGTTTTTTTACTGTATATATGAATTTATCATTATCATTCTTTAAGAAACTCAATATTCCATCTGTGTTTGTATAAACAACTTCTGTTACTGGTGTGCCATCAGAAAAACTATAGATTACAGTTTCTTCTTTGCTATCAGCTTGTTTTATTTTTATTGTTATATCTTCACCATATTTTGTTGAATCATATTCTATTAATTGTTTTTCTGTTTCATTTGTTTGAGCATTTTCAGCTAATCCAGTTGTATCATTCACTTGATTCTTTCCATCAGTTTTAGTTGTATCATCTGTTTCGGCTTTGTCTGTTGTCTTGGATACATCTATCATTTCTTGTATAGAGATTCCAAAAGATTTTTTCACTGTTAAATCATCACTAGGAAGTCTTATATCTTTTAATGCATTAACATCAATTTCAGTAAAATCTAATTGAACATCTAGAGGCATATATCCTGTTACAATAACATCTCCGTCTTCATTTATAAATTCTTTGTTGTAAAGAGTTGTTTCAACATCATCAATAATAGCAGTTTTTTTGTCATACTCTGTTCCTAAGCTAATTTTTTTATTTGCTAATTCATCTTCTGTTAACTCTAATGTTATTTTTTCTACACTAGCTGGATCTATTTCAAGTTCTTCGCCATCTGATGTATAATATTTAGTTACCCTATTTCCGTTTACAGATGTTGGTAACTCTGCTAAATAAACTCCATTTTTAGTTTCTGTAGCATCAATCGTTACTGTTTGCTTTTCCAAGCTGTTGTTTTTATCTGCTACCTCCATCGAAATTTCTATTACATTTTCTGCTCTTGACCTTCGAACATTATGGTATGCCCCAATCATTATCAAGATTGACATAAATAATATTAATATATTTCTAATTTTCTTAACAATTATTTTATTTTTTAACATGTTTTTCCTCCATCTTTTGCTTCAAAAATCTTATATTTTTCTCTATATATTTATATCATAATCGCTGTTTTTTTTCAACAATTTTCGCGATTTTTTTCAAAAAAAAAGTGCCATTTTTAGCACTTTTTTCTTTTATTTTTATTTTTACTTCAAATCCGTTTATTTCTAAGGTTTCAGACTTTTAAAGTTTCAATATATTTTTACATTATTTTACAATTTATTTATTTAGAATCAGCCTACTATTTTTGTATTTCAATTTGCAATTTTAAAACTCTTGTGCCTTATTATTTTTATGTAAAGTTGGAAGGCTTTTATAAATAATTTTAAAGCAAGAAAATTTCTCTAACTCATTGTCTTCAAGACAATCTAAATAAATATCTAATTCTTCTAATGTTTTGCACGCAGATATTATTGCAGGATGCAAATTTGACTCAAACATTAATTCAATTCCTAGCATTATAGCACTTCGTTTAGATTTTTTTTCTCTATAATACATTAAATTATATCCTTCTCTAAAACGTGCTCTCATAGAATTTTTATATTTATCTAATGGCAATACATATTTTTGGTCAATAACTTCTGAGATTTTTGCACCTTTGTTTTGTAAAACATCTTTTTTTATGTCTTCTTTTGTATATGGTAAATATACCTTTCCGTCCTCCTCAGAAATTACTAATGTTTTGTTGTCTTCTAAGCTATTTTCTATAACTTTTTCTTCATCTATTTCAAAATTTATTCCATCTTCATTTGCTACAATTTCTGTCAAATTAGTAAGTTTAAAATTTACTGCATTATTTTTTCGTTCCAAATTATCTATAATATAATTAATTTTAAAATCCTGGTTAGTTGTTATTGCATAGTCTTCTCCTTGTTTTTCAATTAATATGTAAACTCCTCCAGAAACTATTCTTAGCATTGCTTCTCTTACTATTATGTATGATGTTTCGTTTGCTTCTGTATATATATTATACTCGTTTTTTTGTAGTTCTATTTTATATTTGTTTTCAAGTAAAATTATTTCAGTTAAATTACCTTCTGTATGCATTTTTATTGCACTTTGGTTATCTGCAATTGTCTCTATATCTTTTAATTTAGGTTTTCTTCCTCGTTTGGCAGGAGTTTTAGCTATTTTTTGAACTTTGTTTTTTACTTTTGTACTTGTTTTTTTACTTACTTTACTGCTTTTTATGCCATCTTCTATCCTAGCTAGTTTTCTCTTTTTTGTTTTTTCGACATTTTCTTGTTCAGTTTCATCTTTTTGTTTCTCTTCGCTTGTTTGTTCAATATTTAATCCGCCTACATTACCAAAAATGTCATCTATTTCGTCATCATCATCTATTATTTTGATTATTTTTCCGTTTTTGGGTTGTAATTCTTTGGCAATTTCTGTGTCTAACTTTTCTGCTTCTTCTTTCAACGTTTTTTTCTCATTTTCAGCTTCGATTTCAGTTTCATCTTCAACGCCAAAATCTATTTTATATACATTATCTTCAATTTCTTTTGTTTTTCTCAATAAATTTCCAGCCATTTTAACCTCCAGTCTTTAGTATTTTTATAATCTTTTTTATAATCGATAACTATTTATTTTATTATACATCATTTTCCATTCAATCTCAATATGTTTTATGTTACATTTGTATTACATTTAGCTTGTATTTTGTAATATTATTGTAATATTTTTTTGTGACATCAATTATAAAAAGGACACCTCTTGGTATCCTCCTTATATTTTTTTGGTAATTGATTTATAATTGGTTTGCAATGTTAAAATTAGTTTGTAGCTCCAATAGTTGAACCTTTAACTAATCCTATATTAACTTTAACTCCTCCACCATGTGATGCATAGTTAATACAGTCAACATCTTGACCTTCTAACCATAAATAAACTCTTAGTCTACAAATTTTATTTGGTGCAATACCGAATTTAGTAGTTCCATCAGAAGTACTTACTAAATCTTGTACACCCTCTTTTATTGTATAATCATCTTCAGACTTTTTATTTGTTTGTAAAGTATTTTGTTTTGCTACTAAAGATTCTGTTCCATCCCATTTATATATATCATCTATATTTTTTCCAGCAGCTTTGTCTGACAATGCATATGTAGGAATTTGAGTATCAACATCAAATCCTTGTGTAACACCATCTTTTGGATTATCTAATTTTTTAGGTGCATATTTTAGTGTATCTGATGTAGACCACTTTACTAAGTTATTGTTTGCAACCATATATTCAGCATGGTCCCCAGCATTTGGTTCCCAAATAGCAGCATCGTCTACTTTAGGTTCTGTAGTTCCAACACCAATTCCTGCTGTAGCTTTTAATACCTCCTCTTGTCCAGCCATAACATCAGCTGTTCCAGTATATTTAGCAAAAGCAATTCTTGCTGTATTTTGTAAACCTGTACTCTTTTTTGAGGCATCCAAAATTTCTAATGATGAATCATAATTTAATTGTAGAATATCATTAGTCTCTTCTTGTTTTGAAGAATTCTTTAAAAATATATCAAATGCGAAAAATCCAGGAAATGTCTTATCTGTAGGTTGTATACCTGTTGTATCTTCTCCTTCATTAGCAGTAAAACCAATCTCACTTAATTTCTTTGAATCATTAATTTTACCTCTAAGCATTTTTAAATAATTATCTGTTGGAGCACCCTTTGAATCTTTTGCAGGTATAGCTAAAGTTGAAACTGGTAACATTTCAGAAGGTGAAATATTGTGATGTCCTGCATAAGCATTATCTATAATATTAACTTCTCCATCTCCATCACCTAACTTAATAGAATTTGACCAACTCTTGGCATCAAGTGAAATTTCCAAACCTTCAGCAACTTGTACAGTACCTTTTAAATTTGTAATAGATACGTTCTTTTGAGTTGAGAACCACGCATATGTTGAAATAATAAACAATACCGCTGCAATCAATATAATAAAAAACATTGCATTCAACTCTGATTTTCTTTTGTTTTTCTGACTTTTTCCCTTCATATTTTTTTCTCTCCCTTTCCCTTGTTCTTTTATTTTCTTTTCTTTTCTCTTTTTATTTTAGCCTCATCTTTTTTATTTTTATCTTTTTTCATCAATTAATTTTATTTTACTATCTATTTTTATCTTTGTCAACATTTTTATATTACATTTATATTACATTTTTGTGTCAATTTGGGGGCGGTGTTTTTTTTGACATTGTTGTCAATTTGGTGTCGGTGTTTTTCTTGACAAGCCTCTTTGATTCTACGTCTGTTAACCCTTGTCACTCTAGCAAGTTGAGTAATATTGGTTCCACTTATATTTTTAATTTTTTCAATATTTTCTGCTAATTTTTTATCACTCAATTTATTAAAATAAGCGCCTATTTTTGTTACTTTTTTTATGTCTAATTTTTGCACAATAATCTCAGCTAACTCGTCATCAGTTAACCTATTTATAATTTCATAATCTGCATAATCATCTAAATCTTTTGAAGGTGTTTTTTTAAGAGTATAATTTATAAATTCATCTAAACTATTATTAAAATAATGTAATAAAACATTTTTGTCTATAATTTTTCTTTTTCCTTGACCTAAATATTCTTGATAACTACTCCACTTGTAGTTCTGAGTTAATTCAATTCCAGCTTTTTCTGGATTTCTGTGGACATATCTGCATACTTCTAAAAAGTATTCCAGATCTTCTACTTTCTTACTTCTAAATCTATCACGAAATAATGTGCCTATTCTCATATATTTTTTATTGAAATATCTTACATATCGTATTTGTAAGCTCTGCATTGCTTTTGACAGTATTGGATTATCACACCTCATAACTAAGTGTACATGATTCCCCATAAGGCAATATGCATGAACTGTGAATCCATATTCTTTTTTTGTTTCCAGGAGCTGTTTCAAAAATATCCTCCTGTCTTGTTCATCATAAAATATTGTTTGATCATCAATTCCTTTTAATATGTTGTGATATGTTTTGGAACTGCTAAATGTTCGCATTTTTCTCGGCATTTGTTCTCCTTTCTTTTTTTCGATGTAATTTTGAGTTTTGATTTTTAATTCTTAATTCTTAATTTTATTTTTTGACTTATAATTTTTGTAATAATTTTTGCTATTTTTTTTAATTTTTTTGCTATATTTTTTGTACAAAATTAGGCCAGAATAATATAAAAAATACGAAATAATTATTTAGAAAAAATGAATGAATATGCTAGTTATTATAGCACATTAGCAGCATATAGTCAAGAAAAAAAGTGACAATTTGGTGTCGGTGTTTTTTTTGACACCCCTGTCAAGAAAAACACCGACACCAAATTGTTTTCATTTTATCACATTCAAAACTTCATCCTGTCCCACACCATCAAAATTATAATAAGTATCAGGAATATTCCCAACAATAACATGCTCAGCCAGAACCACCTGATTAACAACATTTTCCTTATAAATCTTCAAAGGAGTAGCAACCTTCATATCACAACTAAAATTCACCCACACCCTGTGCAAAGTCTGATTAATGCCTTGAGCAACAAACTCACTCTTAATTTCAGTATCTAATGTACCCAACATTGAAAAACTTATTGGAATACTAGCTCCATACTCTGCAAGCCAATATGAGCCGGTCAAACTCCCAAAAGGAATATAAATTTTACTCTTCTCCATCTTTTCAAATTCATTTTGAATGCTTTCTGTCAAATCAGAAATCATATTATTAATAGGAAGGACATTTGCCCTTATCACTGTCACATTTCCAGTTTCATCTCTTTCAACAGTATACAGTTCTTCGTACTTATACTTTTCCATAACAACTGTCGACTGCTGATTGGTAATAATAGTAGCCTTGTATTTTAGCCTTTCCTCACACAAAGCTTCAAACATCGGATCTATCCTTCTAAATGCCGTCCTTAATGCCACAAAAGCAATTATTATCACAGCAATCAAAACAACACTTTTTCTAAATTTATAGATTTTATACTTATTATAATTAGAAGGAATTTTGCTCTTTCTGCATTTTCCGCCACGTTCACCACAAAAATTTTCTAACACAAATCTCCTTCTTGAATAAATCTTATCAATTTTATCCATTCGCACCACTCAAATTTTATGCCAGAACAATTGGCTCTTTCGCTCTTTTAAGTACAAATTTAGGAATATAGATTTTTTCTCCGGCATTTAATTTATTTGGATTTTCCATCCCATTCACTCTAGCAATATCGTCAACCGTGCTTCCGAACCTTCTCGCAATTTTCCACAAAGTGTCCCCTGCTTTAACTACATAAATAACAACGCTGTAATCTTCCATTTCGTCATCTTCTTCCATAGAAATGTTTGAAATTACGGGAATTGTTGAATTTCTATAAGCACTAACCTCGAAGCTCAAATCAATATTTACGCTGACTGTTCCAGCTTGATTTTCAAAACTTTGTGAATCTATGTCTATATTTGTATCAACTTTGCAATCGTCTAGACCTTCAATTCCATCCACTGTCTGTTCAAAAGGAACCACTGACTTTTTGGAATTAATTGTACTTGTAGTTGACTCCATAAAAATAAAGTTAAGTTCAACCTCTCCCTCAAATTTGATTTTGCCATTCATCTTATTTTGTTTCTCGATAGTTGGATTTACCTCAACATCAATAATCTTGCTTTGCTCTACACTCTGCAATTCTGGCACATTGACCTTTTCCCTGATGCTACACGTACTTTTCCTACATTGTTTGTTAGATATTGTATTAACCATCGTCTGGTCAAAATCCATCTTTTCGCCAGGGCAGTACATATCTTGAATGCTCTTAATTTCTTTTTCTTCATACACGATGCAAGAAATTTCAACTTCCATCTCAATATATACAGTGTGCTCCTCCACTGAATTAGGCTTAATGATGATGTTCTTAATTAAATAAGAAGGCTCGCAAATATTATCTTCCTTTATGTTTGGCATATCGATAAAACCTACAAGTGGTAAACGATTTCTAGTAGTGCAAATTCTGCCATCCTCAGTTAAATAAATTAGTTTAACTTCAACCTCTGATTTAGCCAAAATTTTATTATAGCTAATTTTTATATCTTTATCAACCAAGCAAACTTGCTCGCCCAAAATCTCTGCAAGATTATCTGTAGTAGGAATCGAAATATTTTCTTTAATAGATGACTTTGTCATCCCATCACCTAGTAAAGAATTTACCCTCATAGATTTGCTAAGCACTTGAATATTGCTGTCATTCATGTCTGTTATAATATCAATCGGATCTGTTGAATACACCTTAATTGACACCTCAACAGAAGCTTTTATAGCAATCTTTCTTCCATTCAAAATCTTACATTCAATCAGCTTTATAGTAGGAGTCAAATCAGCGTTCATTCCCTCCTGCAAATCTGGAACACTTATCGTCTCAGAGAAATCCAATCCTGTATTCAATCCCCTAATATTATCATTCATATTCTCTCTCGAGCTAGTATCAGCAAGATACATTATATATGTAAGAACATTTCCATCAATTCTTATTTTTCCATCCATCATCTCTTTTTTATATATGCATATGGTTTCACTCGTGTTTACAGTACTTAATATATCAGGCTTTGAATCTGGCACTATCATGTCACCTTGTATGCTTATCATTTCTTTTTTTTCACAGATAACTTTTTTAACTTTTAAAGTCTCTTTTGTCATATTTATTTCCATGAAAATAACCTCCTCTACTTCTTTTTTTATTAATGTATATGCAGGCTATTAGTGGGTTATGACATTTTTTTGTCAATTTGGTGTCGGTGTTTTTCTTGACACACTGTCAATTTTGGGACAGATTTTTTCTTGACAAAAACGCAAAAAAATCCGATGCCATAAATTAGCATCGGTTTGAATCAATTTATTATTCTGCTGATTCTTCTGTTTCAGGAGCGTCATAAGCTTCTAATATAGCTTTTTGTACTTTCTCTCTTGTTTCAGCATTGATTGGATGAGCTATATCCTTGAATTCTCCGTTT
>OLNW01000905.1_pt1 | contig 32313 bp, 21 predicted proteins | sample 1672121 | NCBI WGS metagenome assembly OLNW01 (sample SAMEA3136648, study PRJEB25190) | human gut metagenome
TTCATTTCTTCATGTCTCTTAATTTTTAGAGTTGTTGTTTTTATTAATTCCTCTTCAGAAATAATCATTTCTCTAACATATTTGTATTTTGGCATTAGTCTATTAACATCTTTTACTTTTTCCCATAAAAATTCTTTTATTTTTTCTTCTCCTTCGATATTATAAAGTTCTTTTATTAATTGTTTGTCATAAACAATTTTTACGCAAACTTTTACATCTCCATCAGCTTCTTTTTTCTCATAAACAAATGATTCTTTTATTCCTTCTACTTTGTTTAATAATGTTTCTATTTCTTCTGGGAATACATTTTTACCATTATTTAATACTATTACACTTTTCTTTCTTCCTGATATGTAGATAAATCCATCTTTGTCAATTCTAGCTAAGTCCCCTGTATGGAACCAACCGTCTGCATCTAATGCTTCTTTTGTTGCTTCTTCATTTTCGTAATATCCTAACATTATTGATGGACCTTTGGCTAATAGCTCTCCTATACCTTCTTCATCTGGATTATCAATTTTAACTTCTACACTTGGGAATTTTTTTCCTATTGAGCCTAATCTTCTGCATTTTGGTGTTTCCGCTGCTATTACTGGTGCTGTTTCTGTTAACCCATATCCTTGTTCTACATCAAATCCTAAATCATTAAATCCTTTTTCTGTTTCTGAGTCTAGTGCAGCTCCTCCTGTTACAACTAGTTTAAGTTTTGGTCCTAAACTTTCGTGTACTTCTTTGAATAATTGCTTTCTTAAGTCAATTTTTACTTTTAGTAAAAGATTAGAAATTTTCTTTCCTTTTTCTAAGTTTTGTAATTTTCCCTTTTTCTCTATTGCTTTCATTACTTTTCTGTAGATTATATCAAATACTGCAGGAACTGATATCATTGCTGTTATACCAAATTCTTTGATATTATCTGCCATATGTTTTACGCCTTCACAAAACGCTATTGAACCACCAATTGATATTGGATATAAAAATCCTACTGTACATTCAAATACATGGTGTAATGGTAAGAATGATAAAAATCTATCTTCTTCTGTTAAGTCAAATCTTTGAATAATATCCATCATATTTGTTACTAAGTTTTTGTGTGATAACATTACTGCTTTTGACATTGCTGTTGTTCCAGATGTAAATAACATTATTCCCATTTTTTCGGCATCAATTTTAGCATCTAAGTATGTTGTATTTCCATCACTTAATAATTTTTTACCTTTTTCTATCAATGTTTTTTCTGAGTAAATTCCTTGTGTATTTTCTTCTAAATCCATTGATATAAAATATTTTAAGTTTGTATTCTTTTTATCTCTCAATGTTCCCATTATTGTGTCATATTTTGAAGAATAAATAATTGCTTCTACTTGTGAACGTAATATTAAGCTTTCAAGTTCGTTGTCTGGTAAGGCTTTGTCTAATGGTACTACAACTCCAACACCAGCAGCAATAGCTAAATATGAAAGTTCCCATTCATATCTATTTTCAGAAATAATGGCAATTCTCTTATCTTTTAATCCCATATTAACTAAAACTGTTCCAAGCGCATCTATTTCTTCTCTAAATTCTTTATGTGTTATTGTTCTAAATTTTCCTTTTTCTTCTGTTTTAAAAATGTAAGCAGGTCTATCTCCATAAGCTTCTCCTGTTTGTTTTAACATATCTTTTAAATCTGTAAATTTCATTTTTCTTGATTTGGTTTCCATTTGGCTCCCCTTTCATTATTACTTTATTCTTAATCCATTAATTACCGTATTTTCGTATTCATGATATAACTTCATTATATCCATTTGTTCCCCTTCTCGTTTTTTATAAACTAAAGTTGAACATATTAATGCATATATTTCTGACGCTATTGCTCTAGCATCACCTTTTTTAATTTCGCCTTTTTCAATTCCTTCTTGCACAATTTGTTCTATTTGCCCAATGTAATCATATACATGTTCTTGACATTTTTTATTTCTTGCTTCTTTTCCCCAGAATTGGCTAAGAATTATTGTTATTATATCTTCATACTTAGCAACAATTTTTATTTGAATTAATACTATTGCTTTGATTTTATCTATGTAATTATTGTGTTTTGCAGTTTTAATATCAACACTGTTTTGTAACAACTTAATTCCTTCTTCTATTAAGAAATTAAATATTTCTTCTTTGCTAGAAAAGTGGTAATATAATGTTCCTTTCGCAACTCCTACCGTAGCAGTTATTTCCTCTATACTTGTTGCATCATACCCCTTCTCTGCAAATAATTTCATTGATGTTTCAAATATTTTTCTTTTAGTTTTATTCATCTTTTTTCACCTAACTTATTTTTATACATAAGCTATTATATAATTTTCTAAACTTTTATGCAAGTTTTTTTTATTTTTTGAATGGGTATTCAGTTTCTATTTTTTACATTATGTATTCAACACAGTTTACCATTTTTCTACAGATATTTTCATCCACAACATGTGGATAATGTGGATAACTCTGTGAATAACTCAAAATAGTCATATTTTTTTCACATGTTATTCACATATCAATGTTGATAATTTTTACCTTACACTTGTTTGTTTATTATTTTTTAAATTATGTAACTATAAAAAATTTCAAGTATACAACTAAAATAATTTCTAATATCAAAATTGTAGGTAGACCAATTGTAAATTTCAATTTTTTAGTTTTATGATGAAATGTATACATTCCAGCAATTGTACCTATTCCACCTCCCAGTGCTGTAACAATAAAAAGTGTTTGTTCTGGAATTCTCCATTTTCCCCACTTAGCTCTCCTTTTATCAGACCACATCATATAAAATCCTATTAGATTAATTACTATTAAATATATTATAATATTTTTTATAGATAAAATATCTCCCATTTTCATGCTATTTTCTAACATAATTTTCTTTTTTCTCCTCCTTTTGCAAAATTGCACCGATGGGACCGGTTCTCATCGGTGCAGTTTTTTTGCACCGATGAGAAACGGTCCCATCGGTGCATCATCCAAATAAACTCAACTGATTACTTTGGCTCATTCCATCAAGGCAACCAAATTGTTTTAATAATTCTGTAACTGAATCTCCAATTTTTGCACGAATTTTCATATCATCTATTGACATGAATTTTTCATCTTTACGAGCATTCATTATACTTTCTGCTGCAACATTTCCAAGTCCTGCTATGCTGTTTAGTGGTGGACGTAAACTATCACCCTCTACTTGGAATTTTGTTGCATGTGATTTATATAAATCAATTGGTAAAAATCTTAATCCTCTTTCATACATTTCTAGTACTATTTCCAAGTCGTCATACATATCTTTATCTTTTGGTGTTGCATTATTTCCCATCATGTCTATTTCTTTCATTTTATTTTTTGCTTTTTCTTTTCCGTTTATCATTACTTCTGCATCAAAAGATTTTGCTCTTATTGTAAAATATGCTGCATAATATGCTAATGGAATGTGTACTTTGAACCATGCTATTCTGAAAGCATTTGTTACATATGCTGCTGCATGGGCCTTGGGGAACATGTACTTAATTTTTTCACATGATTTTATATACCAATCTGGTACATCATGTTCTTTCATTAATGGTATATATTCATCTTTCCACTTTGGTTCTTTACCTTTTGCTACTTTTCCCTTACGTACTGATTCCATTATTTTGAATGCTTTATCTGGTGGCAGTCCTTTTTGAATTAGATATATCATTATGTCGTCCCTACAACAAATTGCTTGTTGCAAAGTTACTACACCTTGCTCTATCAATGTCTGTGCATTTCCTAGCCATACATCTGTACCATGTGATAATCCAGATAGACGTATTAGTTCGTCAAATGTCGTTGGATGTGTATCCAAAAGCATGCCTCTTGCAAATTTTGTTCCATATTCAGGTATTCCAAATGTTCCTACTTCTGAATGGATTTGCTCTGGTGTTACTCCTAGTGCCTCTGTTGAATTGAATATTGACATTGTTTCTTTATCATCTAACGGTATTTCTGTTGGTGCTATTCCTGTAATGTCTTGCAACATACGAATTACCGTCGGATCGTCGTGTCCCAGTATATCTAGTTTTAACAAGTTTCCATCTATTGAGTGATAATCAAAGTGTGTTGTTATAATATCTGAATTTGGGTCATCTGCTGGATGTTGTACTGGTGTAAATTCATATATTTCTCTTCCTTTTGGAACTACTATAATTCCTCCTGGATGCTGTCCTGTTGTTCTTTTTATTCCTGTACATCCTACTGCTAATCTTGCAATTTCTGCTTTATTTACAGGTATATTTCGCTCTTCATAATATTTTTTTACATATCCAAATGCTGTTTTATCAGCAACTGTACCTACCGTTCCTGCTTTAAAACAAGTTCCTTTTCCAAATATTACTTCTGTATATTTGTGAGCTTTTGCTTGATATTCTCCAGAGAAGTTTAAGTCTATATCTGGCTCTTTGTCTCCATTGAATCCTAAGAACGTTTCGAATGGTATATCCATTCCGTCTTTTGCAAGCTTATGCCCACATTTTGGACAATCTTTATCTGGTAAGTCAAATCCATTTCCTACTCCATAATCTTCGAATTCTGAATATTTACAGTTTGGACATCTATAATGTGGTTTTAAAGAATTTACTTCTGTTATACCAGTCATAAACGCTACTAATGATGAACCTACTGAACCTCTAGATCCTACAATATATCCATCTTCATTTGATTTCCATACTAGTTTTTGGGCAATAATATACATTACTGAATATCCATTACTGATGATAGAGTTTAGCTCTTTATCAAGTCTTGTTTGAACTATTTCTGGTAATGGGTCTCCATATAATTCATGTGCTTTTTTATAAGCAATATTTTTAATATCTTTCTCACATCCAGGAATATGTGGTGGACATTTTTCTGGTGAAATTGGGTCTATTCTATCACACATGTCTGATATCTTATTTGTATTTGTTACTACAACTTCATATGCTTTTTCTTCTCCAAGATATTCAAATTCTTTTAACATTTCTTCTGTTGTTCTCAAATATAATGGTGCCTGATTATCTGCATCTTTGTAGCCTTGACCAGCTTCTAATATACGTCTATAAATTTCATCTTGTGGGTCCATAAAATGGACATCACATGTTGCTACAACTAATTTTCCAAGCTTTTCTCCCAGTGCTACTATCTTTCTATTAATATCTTTTAGATATTCCCTATCTGGAACTTTTCCATCTCTAACTAAGAATTCATTATTTCCAATTGGTTGAATTTCAAGATAATCGTAGTCTTTTGCAATATTTTCTATTTCTTCATCAGATTTTCCAAGCTCGATTGCTTGATATAATTCACCTGCTTCACAGGCACTTCCAAGTATCAATCCTTCTGAATATTTTTTATACAAACTCTTCAATATACGAGGCTTTTTATAGAAGTAGTGTAAGTGTGACAATGATACTAATTTATACAAGTTTTTTAGTCCTACATAATTTTGTGCTAAAATTATAGCATGATATGTATTCAACTTTTTGTATTCTTCTTTTTGAGCTTCTGTATCTCTTCCAACAGTATCTATTTCATTAACTGTTGTTACACCTTTATCTTTTAGCATTTTCATCATTACTTTAAATACCTTAACAGTTGTATCAACATCATCTAATGCTCTATGAGCTACTTCTACTACAATTCCTAATTCATCAGCAATTTTTCCTAATTTATATTTCTTGAAATTTGGAAATAAATCTTTTGCTAATGAAAGTGTATCTATATATGTATAATCAAAATCATATCCAAGTACTTTGGCATTATGTTTTAAAAAGCCAACATCAAATCCTGCATTATGTGCAACAATTACAGAATCTCCTAAAAATTCTAGAACTTTTGGAAATACTTTATCAATTGTTTCTGCATCTTTTACCATGTCATCTGTTATATTAGTAACTTCTACAACTCTTTGTGGAATTGGCTTTTCTGGATTTACAAAGCAACTAAATTCATCAATTACTTCTCCATCTTTTACTTTCATAATTCCTACTTCAGTTATTTTTTCTGTAAGTGGTGAAAATCCTGTTGTTTCTAAGTCAAGTACACAATAAGTTGTATCTATACTTTGATTTTTTCCATTAGATACTGATTTTTCTTTGTCTGGTGCCAAATATGCCTCTACACCATAAATTACTTTCATGTCTTGGTTGTCTCTTCCTAATAAGTGATAAGCTTCTGGAAAGGCTTGAACAACTCCATGGTCTGTTATAGCAATTGATTTCATTCCCCATTTCATTGCTCTCTTAATTAAGTCTTCTGCTGAAGTCATTGCATCCATTTGACTCATTTTTGTATGCATGTGCAACTCTACCCTTTTTACTTCTGCATTATCTTGTCTTGTTGTTTTTGGCATTGGTTCTGATTTTATAATTGTATTTGCCATTATTGTTAATTCATTAGAAAACGCATCCATTTGTGCTTTTCCAGCTAACTTAACAGCCTTTGTTGCATTCAATCTCTTGATAATTTTTTTAGCATTATTTCCAGGTAAAAATGCTTTACAAGTCATTGTGCTTGAACCATCATATATATCTATACTTAAAATTACTTTTCCTGATTTTGTTTCTTTATCTTCCATTGCTTGTATTTCTCCATCAATACAAACACTTCCAGATTCAGCATTCAAATCTGCAATTTTTACAAGTGGTTCTTTTATAACAGGTGCTGAACCTAAAATTAATGGTGAACTATCATCTTCTTCTGGTAATGGAGGTAATCCTTCATCACTTATTTCTGCAATAATATTTGACATTACTGTAATATCACCTGCAAAGCTATCAAATCCTGCTTTTCCAATTGTTTTTATTGCTTTAGCAGATTTAATTTTATCTAATATTTCATTTCCTTTTGCCCCATCTTCTGCAAAAGATTTACATGTAATAATTCCAGTTCCATCATAAAGTTCAAATATTAGCATGCCTTTTCCAGTTTTAGTCTCTCTGCATTCGCTATTAATAACTCTTCCCTCTAAAGTTACTCTTCCTGAATTAGCATCCAACTCTTTTATTTTTAGTTTTTTCTCTTTTGCTCTTGATGGTTTTCCAAAAATAATATTTTCATCTTCTGGTGAATTTTCAACCATTTCTGGTGCATAACCTAAGCCATCTGTCGGAACTGCATAATCTGCATCATTATATGGTCCTTCCGGTAATGGTGGCATTTCGCCTGCTGGATATTGCTCTGTTGAAGCAACAACTCCAGGCATAGCGTTTTCGCCATTTTCATAATATCGTTCTTCATGATGTGTTCTTATTGCCATTCCTCTCATCGCATCATGAACAGCTTGTTCTTCAATCTCTTTTGTCTTTTCTTGAAATATTTTTACTTCTTGTTCTGTAATTCTTTCTTCTATGTTTATAGTATATTTTTTCTCGAATAAATTAAAAATTACATTTTCAAGTTCTCTATCTAACTTTCTTGCTTTCAAGAAATCTGCACCTTTAATTTTCATATATACATTAATTTTATTGTCATCAACTTCTATCTTGCTTTTAAGCAATAATAATGGTCTCATTAATGGATATTTGTGTGCCATATAACAAATGATATTTTCCCATTCTTCTTCAATAGAATTTTTTCGTACACCTTCTTCATATTTTATAATCATATGAACTTGTCCGAATTGAAATCTATCTCTTAAGAATTTTTCAAAATACCATATTTCTTTTATTTCAATATATTCTTTTGAATGCATACCTATTTCTAATGTATTTATTTTTTTTATTAAATTCATTTTTGTTATTTCAGCATCTACTATATTACTGTTTGTTTTGTAATCACTAAATACTTCGCCTATTTTTTTGCTTTTCTTTATTGTATTTGTTTCTGGCATTCTTATCGCATTCCTTTCTGCTAATTTTGTTCTACTATCTTTTTCTAATAATTTGATGGCAGTTCTAAAATTGACTAATCGTATTCTATCACATTTTTTTAATTTATTCTATATTTTAATAAAAAAGTTATAGTTACTGACAAAAAAATAACGTGTTTTTTACTAACACGCTATTTTTGAATTATTAATTTTTTTTAGTTAAATATCCTGGATTTTCTGCTGTGTCTATTCGGGCATAGGTTGCATCTGTATTGCTTGAGTCATATACAGTTCCATTGCCTCCTACTAGTTTAGAGCATGCATTAAACATATTTGATGAATCAGTTACATTTACCGTTGTCCATCCTTTTCCTGTTGTTGAATCATATTCACTTACATATATTGTAGTTAAATTACTGCATCCGTAAAACATATTATAAATAATTGTCACATTACTTGTATCAAAATTACTTAAATTCAAACTAGTTAAATTACTGCATCCGTAAAACATAGAGTCCATTTCCTCAGTCCTACTTGTGTCAAGTGTGCTCACATCCAAATTAGTTAAATTACTGCATCCATAAAACATAGCCCTAATACTTATAGCATTACTTGTATCTAATTTGCTTACATCCAAACTAGTTAATTTACTACATTCCATAAAAAGTCCGCCTATATCTGTAACATTACTTGTGTCAAAGTTACTTACATCTAAACTTCTCAAATTACTACATCTATCAAACATATAGCCCATATTTGTAACCTTACTTGTATCAAAGTTACTCACATCTAAACTGCTTAAATTACTACATCCACCAAACATATTGCTCATATTCTCAACATTACTTGTGTCAAAGTTACTTACATCTAAACTGCTTAAATTACTACATCCATAAAACATGTAGCTTGTATTTGTAAGATTCCTTGTGTCAAAACCACTTACATCTAAACTAGTTAAATTTCTGCATCCATAAAACATATTACTCGTAGTTGTAATATGTTTTATGTTTAAACCACTAAAATCCAAACTTACTAAGCTACTACATTTATAAAACATATAATTCATATTTGTAACATTTTCCATATTAAGTCCACTTACATTCAAACTTGTTAATTTATTACATTCATAAAACATATAACTCATATTTATTACATTACTTGTATTAAAGTTACTTAAATCCAAACTTTCCAACCCACTACACCAACAAAACATACTCCTCATGTCAGTAACATTTCTTGTATCAAAGTTACTTAAATCTAGACTAGTGATTTGGCTGCAAGCATAAAACATCTCATAAAAATTCGTAACTTTATTTGTATTAAAATTTTTTAAATCCAAGCTTGTCAACTTACTGCAACCAGAAAACATACTAGCCATATTTGTAACATTTCTTGTATCAAACTCACTTACATCTAAGCTATTTAAAGCTCTGCAATTATTGAACATCTCATAAAAGCTTGTAACTTCACTATCTACCTCAAAATTTTCAAAATATATACTTGTCATTTTTTGCAGATTCTCAAACAAATACGATGCATCCTTATTAGAATAAATTGGCTCTTCACTAATAAAAATCAAATCATACATTCCATCATTATTTTCATCTGTATAATATCCTATTATACTTTCATCTTGTTTTTCAGATGCATCAAATTGTGACTTCACTTTTGTTACAGGTATATCTGACTCTTTTCCAAGCTTAAATGTTATTGTTTCTATTTTATTTCTGGCAACACTACCTTTTAAATAATTAGCATCACCATATCCGTTGTTAGAACTAGCAACCATCCTATTAGGCACTGTAATTTTAAAATTTAAATAAGAATTCAATACATTATTACTTGGCACTGTTGTTCCACTATATTTAAAAGTTATAATTATATCTTTACTTTCACTTGGTCCAATTTTTTCACCAGGCTTAAAACCTGTTATCTCAAATGTAATATCTGTATTATCATAAAATTCATCTCCATATAAAACATCTGAAAATACAGCAGTATCTGCATAACTGTTATACACAGTCACTTTATATGTTATGCTAGAATCCACATTTGTATCTGACAATTCCACTGTGCTTTTCATCATTGTTCCTACAAACTTTTCTATTTTGGATGAATTTACCTTAGCTTCATTATCACTCACATATTCCACATCTGTTATAAATACCCCATCTTGCAACTTTGCAATTGCATTTCCTTTTATATCTCCAGTTATAGAACCTATTGAGGCATATCCTACAGTCATAAATAATATTGCAATAACTAATGCTAAAAATAATAGCAACTTTTTATTTTTCATCCTCTTCTCCTTTTTTTAGATTAGCTATTTTTTCTTTTTTGTCTTTCAGCACTTTTAGCTCTTAATTCTTCTCTTATTTCTTTAGCACCTAATACATATATATACATGATTTTATCACTTAAAATCATAAACTTAGTTCTTTCTTCTTCCTCTTCTGTATACATCAATATTGGAGCTTGCATTGTATCTCTTAAGCCTAAAATTTCTTCAAATGTGTTGATTGAAATTATCTTATATCCTTTAGTATCTATTGGTGTATTTGATCTTTGTATATAAGATTTATAATTAAATAAAATCTGCTTTAATTCTTGTGCATACATTGTCTCTGCACTTCTTTTTTCTATTATATATTTTATCAACATTATAAATATTACTATTCCTATTATTGCTAATGCTATTCCTGCCCAAAGAAAATATTCTGAATTTTGATATTCACTCTTCTTTGATAATATTTTTCCTTCTCCTTGAACAACATTTGAGTCAATACTTATATTTATTGTTTTTGTTGTTAATGGAATATCTACTGTCATTATTTTGCTTTCTTCATTTATTTGTTTTCCATCATATTTATTTATCACATATACATCCATCTCTAATTGTAATGTACTTGTTACATTATCTAGACGATATAAATTTATGAATTTGTTTATTTTCTCATTATAATCATCATAATTAATTGTAACACTATCAGCTATTTCTAAATCTTTAGAGTTTGATTCTTGTTGTATACTGTTAACTAACTCATCTGTTGTCTCATATATTGAGTTTGACTTTGAACTTTCTTTTACATTTGTTTTAGCTAATATTTTATATTCATATGTGTAATCTTGTTCATTTGCCAAATTCATTTTATAGTCAAAATTTACATCAATATCTTTTATAAGGCTTGCTATTATTGTACTTTTTCCATCAACATATTGATCTCTATAAAATTCATTTTCTTTTAAGCTAACTTTATAATTTACTTTGGCATTCTCAGTGTATGTATTATACTCATTTTTGCTTAATTTAAAATATGCTAATATTAATGTAACTGCTATTATAATTAATACTGCACTTGCTACTCCTAATTTTATCTTATGTTTTCTTCTCTTTTTTTGATGCATTACTGCTACATCTTGTTCTTTTCTTCTCATTTATTTTTTTCCTCCTACCAAATTATTTACAAATAATGTTAAATATCCAATATACGGAATCCTAAATTTTACTTTTCCTATTACATCTTTCATTGTTCTATATCCATCATCTTGTTTTTGATTGGCATCACCTTTTGTATAATATCTCGTTTGTTCTCCCATTGTCTTTTTTTCTATCACTCTATGTACAATCTTTACATCATCATTTTTAAATACAATAATATCTCCCGTATTTACAGTTTCATTTTTTCCATATCTTTTAAGAATTATAATGTCTCCTTTATTTATCGTTCCTGTCATACTTCCTGAGCCTACTACTAAAGCTCCTATTGTAAATTTGCAACTTACTAACATTACAATCAATGCTACTATTATACAAACAATCACTGTTACTATTTTGGATTTTTTTCTCTCTTTTACTGTCATTAATTGTGGTCTTTTATTAAAAACATTTTCTATTATTGTATATATAATATATGGCACTACCATTCTTATTACTGATTCTAAAAATATGTGTATATCTGGCGTTATTGGGATTATATATACATATAAAGTTGTAATTAATCTGTAAATTATTACTGCTTTTATATTTCTGTGTTTTATTATTATATAATTGAATAATAAATTGTTTGCTATTGAAGCAAATATTACAAAGCTTATTAATGTAAAGTAATCTTTTGCTGTTTTTAAGTTGTTAATATTAGTTGTTAATATTACATCTAGCATTACCATTGCTATAAGCATTATTATTTTAGAATACTTATTTTCTTTTAGCAACACTGTTTTTCTGATTATCTCTGATGATATTATTATTACTATATATGGGATTATGTAATTAATTATTGACCATGTACTTAATTTTATTGTCGAACTATAAAATCCTGTTATCATTCCTAACATATATACTATCACTACATATATTATCCCAATTCCACCTAACAAAAATGCTATTTGCTCATTGTTTGTAAGTTCTCTTTTATCTGATTTTATCAATCCAACTGTTAGTGCCATAAACACTAATAATACTACCGCTAATATTGCTTTTGTTATTACTTCATTGTATATAATAGCAAAAAGGAAGAATATTACTAGTGCAATTTCTATAAAATATACTCTTATTTTTTCACCTTTCATTTTTCCTCCTTTTTACTTTTTTCTTATGCATTTGGTTGTTGTGGCTCTGCTGTAATTGCTACACCTATTGTTGTTTCTTCATCTTGAGTAATAGGTGTTTTTATTAATTCAACTGTTACTGTTATTGTTGTTGTATCACCAGCTGCAACTGTTGCTTTTGCAATGTTTTGAGTTATTTTAAAATACTCATCATTTGTATTTGTTGTTGTTGCTGACAATACTGCAGATAAATCTGCACTTGTATTTGCAATTGTATATGTTGCTGTTGCAGTATCTCCTTTAGCTGTTAACTTAGAAACATTCATTATAGCATTTAATGGTTTTTGGTCTACTAATTTAGCTTCAACTTTATCTGCATCAGATACTGTTGGTGTTCCTGTAAATTCTACATTAAAGTTTTCTTGCTTTGTTGTTGCATTTGCAGTTCCATTTATAGTTAATTGTGTTGCTGTTATTGCAGCATATCCAACAGCTACTAATAGTACTGCAACTAATAATACTAATCCAACTATTGCTTTTGTATTTCTGTTCATTTTTTTCACCCCCAAAAATATTTATTTTCATAATATATTTTTATATTAATTTTCTTGTTTTGTCAATATGTTTTTGTCAAAAAAAACACCGACACCAAATTGACAAGGCTGTCAAGAAAAACACCGACACCAAATTAACAAATTTTATACTGACTATTGTACAATTTTGCGTAGAATCCGCCACTTTCGAGCAATTCTTGATGTTTACCTTTTTCGATAATTTCTCCATTTTTCATCACTAAAATTATATCTGCAGAAACTATAGTCGATAGCCTATGTGCTACCACAAAAGATGTTCTGCCTTTCATTAATTTTGCAAATGCTTTTTGAACTTTTTGCTCTGTTCTTGTATCAATATTTGATGTTGCTTCATCTAATATTAACATTGGTGGATCTAATAGCATTACTCTTGCTATACTTATTAATTGTCTTTCTCCTTCTGATAAAATACTATCATTGTTTTCTACTATTGTTTCAAATCCTTCTGGCAATCTTTTGATAAAATTATATGCCATTGCTGATTTTGCAGCTTGTATTACATCTTCGTCTGTTGCTTCTGGCTTTCCTAATTTTATATTTTCTCTTATTGTTCCTTTTTTTATCCATGTATCTTGTAATACCATTCCAAATGATTTTCTTAAACTTGTCCTATTTACATCTGTAATATCTTTTTGGTCTATTAAAATTTTTCCTGAATTCAAGTCATAAAATCTCATTAATAGATTTATTAATGTTGTCTTTCCACAACCTGTTGGTCCAACTATTGCAATTTTAGTTCCTGGTTCTGCTACAAAATTAATTCCATCTAGTATCATTTTATTTTCTGTGTATCCAAATTCTACATCCTTAAGTTCAACTTTTCCTTGGACATTTTCTAAGTTTCCTTTTCCATCATCTTTCTCCTCTTCCTGTTCTATTACTTCAAATATTCTTTTAGCAGATGCAAATGCATTTTGAAGTTCTGTTAATACACCAGAAATTTCATTAAATGGATTTGTATATTGATTAGCATAATTCAAAAAGCAAGTTAATCCTCCAACACTTAGGTTACCTGCAATTGCAAAACTTGCTCCTGCAAATGCTACACAAGCATATACAATATTGTTAACAAATCTTGTACATGGATTTGTTATTGCAGAAAAAAATGATGCCTTTATTCCCACCTCTTCTAATCTGTTGTTTATCTTTATAAATTTATCGATATTATTTTTTTCTTCTCCATATGCAATTACTGTTTTTTGATTAACTACCATTTCATTTAAAAAAGCTGTTTCTTCTCCTCGAATTTTTGATTGTTTTTCAAATAAATGATAAGTTCTTTTGGAAATAAATTTTGCAATAAATAATGATAATGGTGTTAATACAATTACTATAATTGCAATTTTATAATTTATTGAAAACATAAAAAATAGTGTTATTAAAATTGTTAAAACACCTGTAAAAATTTGCGTAAATCCCATTAAAAGTCCATCAACAATTTGATCTACATCTGATATTACTCTACTTACTATATCTCCATGTTGATTTATGTCTATATATTTTAAAGGAACTTTTTCTAATTTTTTTAATGCATCATTTCTTAAATCTCTTGCTACTAAAAATGTTATTTTATTGTTTATGATATTTATCATCCATTGTAATATTGCTACAACAATTGCAATTTGAACAATCTGTAGAATTAATCCAGAAACAGTTGTAAAATCAACTTGATTTTTTCCTACAATATAATCAATTGCATTTGCTACAATTATTGGAATATATAAAGATAGCCACACACTCATTGCAGATATTGCAAGAGAAAATAATATTTGAATTTTGTATTTTTTAATATATGTTAATAATTTTTTTATTGTAGAATTCATATTATTCTCCCCTCCTCATCTGTGAATCATTTATTTCTTTATATACTTCTGATGTTCTTAATAATTCTTCATGTTTACCTTGTCCAACTATTTTGCCATTATCTACTACTATTATTTTATCTAAATCTTTTATTGTTGAAATTCTTTGAGATACAATAATTAATATTTTGTCTTTCTTTATTTTTTCCAGCTCATCTCTTAATTTCTTATCTGTCAACAAATCTAATGCAGACATGCTATCATCTAAAATTAATATTTTAGGCTCTCTAGCTATTGCTCTTGATATTGTTAATCTTTGCTTTTGGCCACCAGAGAAATTTCGTCCATTTTCTTCTACTTTTTCCTCTAAACCATTTTCTTTATTTTTTATAATCTCACTAGCTTGTGCAATATTTAATGCCTTGGCAAGTTCTCTTTCATCTAACTTTCTATTTCCAAATTCTATATTATCTTTTATTGTGCCACTAAATAACACCTTGTTTTGCATTACAATACCTATATTTTTACGCAAATCTTCTACATCATATTCTTTTATGTCTTTATCATTAATTTCAATTTTTCCTGATGTCGCATCATAAAATCTTGGAATTAAATTTATAATAGATGTTTTTCCTGATCCTGTCCCACCAACTATTCCTAATGTTTGACCTGTTTGAATTTCAAAATTGATATTTGAAAGTGCTTCATTTCCATCTTGTGTATATTTTAAACATACATCTTCAAATTTTAAATCAATTTTATCACTTTCCAATTTTTGAGAACCTGATTTTACTGAATTTTTAACTCCAAACATCTCATTTATTCTTCCTGCTGATGCAATTGTTTTTGGAATAATCAATAATAAATTTGTTAACTTTATTAACTCAATTAATATTTGTGCCATATAATTATAAAGTGCAACAACTTGTCCTTGTGTAAGAATACCTGTATCTACTTGCTTTCCTCCAACTGCAATGATTGCTACTATTCCAAAATTAATCATAACATAATTTAATGAATTCATCATTGATGATATTTTTGATGCGTTTTGAGCTAACTTTGTATATTCCGTATTTTCTTTTTCGAATTGTTCATTCTGCTTGTCCTCTGTTTCAAATGCTCTTATTACTCTTGCACCTGTCAATGTCTCTTGCGTAATATTTAAAAGCTCATCTTTGTGATTTTGAATTTTAGTATATTTAGGTACACATATTTTGGTTATTACAAATACTATTAATACAATAATAGGAATTACAATTGCGAATATAATTCCTGTTCTGACATCTATTAAAAATGCCATTATTAATGAACCAAATACAATTGCTGGAGACCTTAATATTAATTTTAAAAATAAATTAACTCCATTTTGCACTTGCAAAGTATCATTCATAATTCTGTTGATAATAGTGGATTCTCCAACTTGGTCTAATTCTTTAAAAGAATATGTTTGAATATGTTTAAATAAATTTTCTCTTATTTTAGTTCCAAGTCCTACTGATGCTTTTGCAGCAAAATATTGTGCAATAAGTGCAACTATAATCCCAAATAGTGCTAGAACTACTAGCACTATTGTCATTTTGATTATATAGTTATTATCTGATTTTAATATTCCATTATCAATTAATGATGCAAATATTATTGGAACCGCTAAATCGAAAATTGTTTCAGTTAGCTTAAAGATTGGTCCTAATATTGCTTCTTTTTTATATTGTTTTAAATAACTTAATAATTTTCTCATCTTTTATCCTCTTACATTATTTTAATGCATTTTGTACCAATTTATCTAATAAATCAGAGTATGAAATTCCAACTGCCTCAAACAATTTTGGATACATGCTTATTTTTGTAAATCCTGGCATTGTATTTATTTCATTGATATATATTTTTTCTGTTTCTTTATCAATAAAGAAATCTACTCTTGCTAAACCTTTTCCATCAATTGCTTTAAATGCTTTTATAGCAAGTTTTCTGATTGTTTCTATTTGCTCCTCTTTAATTTCTGCTGGAATTATAGTTTTAGATTCTGGCATATTATATTTTGCATCAAAACTATAAAATTCTTCTGCAGCCTGAATTTCACCAACTGTTGATGCTTTTACTTCTTTATCATCTAAAACTGCACATTCCACTTCTTTAGCATTAATTCCTTGTTCTACTAAAATTTTTCTATCATATTTTCCTGCATTTTCTATTGCCATTTTTAACTCTTCTCTATTAGTAGCCTTTTTTACACCAACTGATGAACCTGAATTTGATGGTTTTACAAACATTGGGAATCCAATTTCTTTTATAATTTTTTCTAAATCTAATTTTTCTTCCTCAAATTTATCATTTATAATATTATACCCATCATTTTCTCTCTTTATATAAATATATTTTGCTTGTGGTATTCCAGCTTTTTCGAAAATAATTTTTGTATATACTTTATCCATTCCAACACTTGATGCTAAAACTCCGCATCCTACATAAGGTACTTGTAACATTTCAAATAATCCTTGAATTGTTCCGTCTTCTCCACCTAATCCATGTAATACTGGAAATACAATATCTAGTTCTTTTAATGTCCAAACCAAATTATATATTTCTTCTTGCTTTCCATCTTTTACTTCAAACCATTTTCCATATTTATTTATATATATTTCTTTTATTTCATATTTACTTTTATCTAAATTCTCCATTACAGATTTTGCAGACATTTCAGAAACATCATGTTCTGTTGAAATTCCCCCATAAATAATACCTAATTTTATCATAATATCACCCTTATAATTTATATTTATTTTTTGTAAATTTTATCACATGAATTTATATTTATCAACTATAATTTCTTTTTATCACGCATACATTTATATGAGGTGATTTTATGCCAATTTCTTTAAGTAATAAAAAGAAAATGCGAAATGGGTTATTCATGGTTTTAGTAATTTTTACTCTATTAACTACTCGACTGTGCTATATTCAATTTGTTTGGGGAACTGAACTAAGTGAAAAAGCAGGAACTCAGCAATCTCAATCTAGAACTATCACAGCCAAAAGAGGTACAATTTATGATTCAACTGGAAAATATATTTTAGCCGAAAGTTCAAGTGTTGAAGCCATCAGTGTAAACCCTACTCTTATTTATGAAAAAGATAAAGAAAAAGTTGCCAGAGCTTTAAGCGAAATTTTTGAACTTGATTACGATAAGGTTCTAAAAAAAGTTTCCAAAAGAAGTTCTATCGAAACAATTGCCAAAAAAATTGATAAAGAACATGCTGATAAACTAAGAGTCTGGATGGAAGAAAACAATATTTCTACTGGTATAAATATTGATGAAGATTCAAAAAGATATTATCCTTATAGTTCTGTAGCAGCTCAAATAATTGGATTTTGTGGAAGTGATAATCAAGGTTTAGATGGAATTGAAGCAAAATATGACACTGACTTAAAAGGAAAAAATGGAAAAATTAATCGTCAAACAAATGCTGCTGGTGCAAGTTTAGGAGATGAAAATTATGTTGCTGCAATTGATGGCAATAACTTATTTTTAACAATTGATTTTACAATCCAATCTATTGTTGAAAAATATTTAAAAGAAGCTTGCATTGATAATGTTTGTACTGATGGTGGAAGCATAATTGCGATGAACCCTCGAAATGGAGATATCTTAGCAATGGCAAACTATCCAAGTTATGATCTAAACACTCCTTATGAACCATATACAGATGAGCAAAAGGCAACTTGGAACACTCTAGAATCTGCTGAGAAAACAGCTACACTCCAAAGAATGTGGAGAAACAAAGCTATTTCTGATACATATGAACCTGGTTCTGTTTTTAAAACTGTAACCTCTTCTGCTGCTCTTGAAGAAGGAATTGTAACAAATATAGACCAACAAGGACAATTCTGCTGTACTGGTTCTATAGAGGTTTCAGGAACTAGAATTAAATGTTGGAGATACTATAGACCTCATGGTCCAGAAAGCTTAAGGCTAGCTCTTATGAATTCCTGCAATCCAGTATTTATAGGACTTGGCCAAAAAATAGGTGTCACAAAATATTATGAATATCTTCGTAAATTCGGATTATTTAATAAAACCGGAATTAAATTACCCGGTGAAGCTAATAGTATATTTGTTAAAGAAGAAAAGGCCGGCCCTGTTGAACTTGCAACAATAAGCTTTGGGCAAAGATTTGAAATAACTCCTCTTCAAATGATAACTGCCGTGTCCTCTATTGCTAATAAAGGAGTATATATAAAACCTCGTATTGTAAAAAGCATTCAAAATAGCACTACTGGTGAAATAACTGAAATGCCAATCGAAACAGGGGAACGCATCATTTCCAAAGAAAATGCAGAAAAAGTTTTAAGCATGATGAATAGTGTTGTTTCAGAAGGAACTGGTAAAAATGCAAGAGTTGAAGGGTATCAAGTTGGAGGAAAAACAGGAACATCAGAAGATGGTGTTAATACTGGAAAATATGTTACTTCTTTTTGTGGAGTTGCCGAAACAGATAACCCTAAAATAGTATTGCTTATTACTTTATATAATCCTACTGGTGAAGGTGGACACCAAGGTGGCGGTGTTGCAGCACCTGTAGGTGGAAAAATTCTTAGTGAAGTCTTACCTTATTTGGATTCTAAAAAATAGAGACCGATTGGTCTCTATTTTATTTATTCTCTATTCTAATCCGAAACTCACACCTAAAGCACTATTTAACTGATGCAAAATTTGTGAATCATCTATATGCCCTATCTTTTCTTTTAATCTACTTTTATCAATTGTTCTTATCTGCTCAGTCAATATAACTGAATTACTCTTAAGTCCGCATTTGTTTTCTCCTAATTCTATATGTGTTGGTAATTTTGTTTTATTTGTCTGGGATGTTATGGCTGCAGCGATAACAGTTGGACTATACTTATTTCCTAAGTCATTCTGTATTATTAATACTGGTCTAATTCCCCCTTGTTCTGAACCCACAACTGGACTTAAGTCTGCATAAAACATATCGCCTCTTTTTACTACCATTTTCTTCACTCCTAAAAACTACAATTTTAAGTCTATATTTTCGTATTTATTTTACGTTTTAAACTTAGTTCGAAGTAAAGTCAATAGTGATTTACATTTATATATCTTGTAAAGACTACTAGTATTATTTTGAACTATTTACCTTTACCTCATTATATAATATGTAAATTGTCGTTTTTTGTTTATTGTCCTTTATTTCCATTTGTGTTGGATTATATGTTTGTTTATCTACATGTAAAATTTTTTCTTGCATATATACATTATCTATTCTACCATTTGTTTTCATTATTATTTCAGAATCTTTTTCTTCAAATTTTGACTTGCTATCTTGCTTATAATTTTCTATAAAACTATATAAGTCTAAACAATTATCTCCCAAATAATTATAATTTTCCAAAATAGTACTTAAATTCAATTGACTGTTTTCTATTTTTAAATTTGTACCATCATTTTCTAGCTTTACACCTGCTATATTACTTGGCTCAATTACTTCTTGCATGCTTTTATTTGGACTTTGATATGTTTGCTTTAAAATATATTTATTACTATTTTTGTTACTCGTCACATTAATTGTAACTTTTACTTCATAGGAACTAATATTTAAAATTTTATCTACGATTTCCTGACTAGTTTTATTATTTCCTATTTTTAAATTTTTAACCCTATTTTTATAAAAAAATATTCCAACTATAACTAAAACCACAATTAATAAAATAATCCAATATTTCTTTTTCATACACACTCCTCCTAGAGTATATGTATTACTTAAAAAATAAAATATACCTTCTTCTTTTCTATATAAAATATTCTTTTATTTTTTGTAATAATTCATCTTTAGTAGTAATGTGATTTATCTCATTTCTAAAAGAACTTGCATCAGGCATATTCTTAGTATACCAAGTAATATGTTTTCTCATTTCATTCATAGCAACAGTTTCGCCTTTATGCAAAACATCCAAATCTATATGTTCTTTCAAAATTTCATATTTTTCTTGATTAGTCGGTCTAGGCAACTTATTTCCTGTTTCAAGATAATATTTAATTTGCTCAAAAATCCAAGGATTTCCCATAGAACCTCTACCAATCATTATTCCATCAACACCAGTCTGTTCAAACATAGCTTTAGCACTCTCTTCATCAACTACATCTCCATTGCCTATTACAGGAATTTTTACAGTTTCTTTAACTTTTCTAATTATATTCCAATCTGCCTTTCCACTATAGAATTCATCTCGTGTTCTGCCATGGATTGTAATTGCTGAAGCACCACTCTTTTCTGCTATTTTAGCAACTTCACAAGCCACAATATTTTCATTATTCCAGCCTTTTCTAAACTTAACTGTAACAGGAACTTTTGAATTTGAGACAACAGACTTTATTATTTCTTCAACCTTATTTAAGTCTAGTAATAATCTACTTCCATCACCATTTTTTACTACTTTAGGTGCAGGGCACCCCATATTAATATCTACAATATCTGCAATTTCACTAACTTGTTTTGCGGCAATTCCCATTGTTTCTGGTTCATTTCCAAAAATCTGCATACTAATAGGTCTTTTTTCTCCCTCTGTATTTAATAATTGCTTAGTTTTCTCATCACCATAAAATAGTGCTTTAGCACTAACCATTTCTGTACAAACCATTCCTGGCTCAAATTTTTCTGCAATACGCCTAAAAGGCAGGTCTGTTACACCTGCCATTGGAGCTAATATTAAGTTATTATTTAATTTTACATTTCCTATTTTTAATTTTTTTAGATACATATTTACACCTATTTATTAAACATTCCATTTTTTCTTTGACTACTAATATTCAATAAAACGCCTATACAGATAAAACTTGTCATCATAGAAGTTCCACCATAACTTACAAATAATAGTGGTACTCCTGTTATTGGAAGTAATCCCATAGTCATTCCTATATTTTCTAATGTATGAAATAAAAATATTCCTGCTATTCCTATTGCAACATACGCTCCAGCTTCATCTTTTATTCCTTTTGCAATTTGAATTGCTCTGGTTATAATAATTACATTCAATAATATTACTCCTCCTGCAACAACAAATCCCATTTCTTCTCCTATTACAGAAAATATAAAATCTGTAGTTTTAGGATATAAATATCCTAGTTGAGTTTGATTTCCTTCTAGCACTCCCATTCCAGTAATTTGTCCAGCTCCTATTGCTAATTTGGACTGTAATACATTATACCCTGAACCTCTGGGATCTGACTCTGGATGCAAGAATGTATCTATTCTCTGTTTAGCATGTGCTGGTAGAAAAAAGTTATATGCTAAAGGAACTCCAATTGTCACAATAGCTACTGCTATAATGATATATTTTTTATCTATTCCAGCTACAAATATCATTAATAAAAAAGCTACTATATATGCTGCAGCAGTTCCATAATCTGGTTCAGCTATTATCAACACTACTGTTACACCTATTGTTGCAAGAATTATTGCTAATTTAGGAATTCTATTAATTTCATTTCTTCCATCTCTTTGAATTAGTGAAATTACATAAGCCACAAATAGGATTATAAATACTTTTGCCATTTCTGCAGGCTGAAATGAAAATAGTCCATCTTTAATATTAAACCAACTTCTTGCTCCATTAATAGGTTTGGTAAATAATACTGCTATTAATGCAATTATTGAAATTCCATACAATATAGGAGATAATTTTATCAGAATCTTATAATCAATAAACATGACTATTATCATAATTCCAATACTTATCCCCATCCATATTGCTTGCTTTTTAAATTCGTCCAAATCAGAATCGTATGATGCTGAAAACAGTGCTATTAGTCCTACACCACAAAGCATAAGTGCACATATTAGTATCAACCAATCTATTTTTCTTAATTTTTTAATATTCATTTAAACCTTCTTTATTTATTTTCACTTTTTGTCTCTTCTTTTGGAGCTTCTTTTTCTTGTTCTTTATCTTCTTGCTCATTTTCTTTTTGCTCTTCTTTTTCTATTTTTTCATTGTCTTTTTTATTTGTTTCTTTTTTGCTTTCTTTCTGTGAAGTTTGTTCTTCTTTTTTTGTTTCTCCTTGTTTAACTTGAGCTGTTTGTCTTACTTCGTCTTTTATATTCAATATAGGAATGTTAGCATATAATGCTGGTGCTCCGTTGCTTCCATCACCATTATCTTTGTTTGTTAATCTAACATCCATTGCATTTTCATCTATATCGATATATTTTTTTATTACTTCAATTATTTCTTGCTTCATCAAATCCAAAAAATCTGCTGATACATTTGCCCTATCTTGCATAAGAACTAAATGTAATCTTTCTTTTGCTGCATCTTTTGATTTTAATGTTTGTTCTTCTTTTTTGGTCATTTTCTTCAAAAAATTCATTATGCTTTCAAACATTATTTATTACCCTCCACTTTTGTTTATTTTCTAAATAAGCTTTTCAATTTTGCAAAAAAGCCTTTTTCATTACCTGGCATTGTTACTTCTATATTTTCACCCAACACTCTTTTTGCAATTTCTAAATATGCTTTTCCTGAAGGTGCTTTTCTATTTTGTATTACTGGCTCGCCTTTATTTGTTTGAGTAATTATATATTCATCATCTGGTACAATACCTATTAAATCTATTGATAATAAGTTTACTATTTCATCTGCATCCATCATTTCGCCTTTTCTTATCATATTTGGTCTTACTCTATTAATAACTAGTTCTGGGCTTCTAATTTCTGCTGCTTCTAATAAGCCTATAATTCTGTCTGCATCTCTTATTGAAGATATTTCTGCTGTTGTAACTACAATAGCTCTATCTGCTCCAGCTATCGCATTTTTAAATCCTTGTTCAATTCCTGCTGGGCAATCTATAAGTATATAGTCAAATTCTTCTTTTAGTTTACTTGTTAATTCCTTCATTTGTTCTTCATTTACTGCACTTTTATCTCTTGTTTGTGCAGCTGGTAATAAATATAATTCTTTAAATCTTTTGTCTTTAATTAAAGCTTGTCTTAATTTACATTTTCCTTCTACAACGTCTACTATGTCATATACTATTCTATTTTCTAGACCCATTACTACATCTAGGTTTCTTAACCCGATGTCAGTATCTACTAATGCAACCTTTTTTCCTTCTAATGCTAAACTTGAGCCCAAATTTGCTGTTGTTGTTGTTTTTCCAACTCCACCTTTTCCTGATGTTATAACTATAACTTCTCCCATATTCTTCCTCCTTAGGACATTTTTCTTAAATTAAAAATCCCAATTTATCAATTACTATGATACAATGAAAATGGCAAAAAGTCAATGTATTTCACTAATTTTACAAATTTTTTTCCTACTTCCGTAGGCTTTCAGTCTTTTAAGAGTTTCCATCATAAAAATAATCTATAATTCCGTTATAAATTCCCCAAGATAATCTATTTTGATACTCGTCATTAAGTAACTTTTGTTCTTCTTCTGGATTTGAAAGAAATCCACATTCTACAATGGTAATAGGTATTTCTACATGCTTTACAATATAAACATTATCAATTGATTTAGCAACTCTATTATTTTCTTTTTGAATAGCTGTATTCAAGCTATTTTGAATTGATACAGCTAACTTCTGTCCTTCCGTACTTTTTACATTATAAAAAGTTTGCCATCCATCATATTGTTGTTGTGGTATCTTATTTAGATGAATTGAAACAAATATATCTGCTGAACTTTCATTTCCTATTTTTACTCTGTTATGAATATCTGAAATCTTCTTTTGTTTCAAAGTCTTAGCATCTATATCATATATTGCATTTTCATCTGAACGTGTAAGTATTACGGATGCACCACTTTGCTCTAATAAGTTTTGTAATTTTAATGCTATTTTTAGATTGGTCTCCGCTTCTGTTGTTCCTCTACTACTTTGTGCTCCTTCATCTGGTTTTCCATGTCCTGCATCTATTACTATAGTTTTTCCTGATACCGGTAAAGATACTGTTGGAACACTTTCTTTTTTGTCATTAAATATTGCCACCCCTAGCACAAATAAAAATACTGTTAATATCATTAGTCTTATCTTTTTTCTCTTTAAAACAATCATAAAAAAACTCCCTACAACCTTTTTTATAATTGTATGAGAGTTTTTACTATTTATTCTTGAATCTCTTCATTTTTACAAACTTTTACTTTTAAAATTCTCTTATCTTCATATTCTTCAATTTTAAATGTTAATTCTTTAGTTTCAATTATTGGATTTTCTTCTTCATCTGGTATTCTTCCTAGCTCTTCTTGTAAGTAGCCAGATAATGTGTCATAATCACCTTCTGGAATATTAGATTTTAATATTTTATTTACATCATATATTGGCATACTTCCTGAAATAATATATGTCTTATCATCTATTTTTTCATATTCCTTTTCTATTTCGTCATATTCATCGTAAATATCTCCAACAATTTCTTCCAATATATCTTCCATTGTTATTAATCCAGCTGTTCCACCATATTCATCTACAACAATTGCAATCTGCATTTTATTTTTTTGCAATTCTTTAAAAATTTCATTTATTAATTTGTTTTGCGATACAAAATATGCTTCTTTCATTATGTTTTTTATTTTGAATGTTTTCTTTGTTATATTTTTTATCAAATCTTTAACATATAGAATTCCTTTTATATCATCAATTGTTTCATCATATACAGGTATTCTACTATGTCTACAATCATCTTTTATTATCTCTTCTAATAATTCTCCAGGAGTCATATTAATATCAACTGCAAATATATCTGTTCTATGTGTCATTATTTCAGATGCAGTAATATCATTAAATTCAAATACATTATTTATTAATTCTTTTTCATCTTCTTGAATAGTACCATTTTCTTCACCTTGATCAATCATCATTTTTATTTCTTCTTCTGTTACAATTTCTTCTTCATTCTCACTTACTCCGAATATTTTTGAAATTGCATTTGTTGTATGTGTTAAAAGTTTAACAAAAGGTGCTGTAATAATTGATATTGCCCTAATTATTCCAATTGTAGCAAACGCTATTTTTTCATAATTTTTCATCGCAAATCTTTTTGGCACTAATTCTCCAAATATAATTGTGAAAAATGATAATATAATTGTTATTAATATTATTGAAATATTTTGCCAAGTTCCAACTCCTAATGGAATTAGATTATTAAATATTGGTGCTAATCTATATGCAAAGGCATCAGAAGCAAATGCACTTGATAGAAATCCAGCCAATGTAATTCCAATCTGTATTGTTGATAAAAATTTACTTGGTGCTTCTAACATCTTTGAAATCTGTTTTGCTTTTTTATTTCCTTCTTTTGCTTGTTTTTCAATTTTGGCATCATTTAAAGAAATAAATGCAATCTCACTTGCAGCAAAAAATGCATTTAATCCTATTAATATTATTAAAATAAATATTTGTATAAACATATTTTCTCCTTTTATGCTTGCCTTCTGTCTATTGCATAACTACTTCCAACTATTGATTTTGCAGCATGCTTAACTTGTGCTCCTACTTCTCCTATTTCAAGTATGTTTTCAAATCTTCCTACTTCTCCTATTACCGCTCCTATTGATATTGAGGTTAGTGTAAATTGTTCCATTATTCCTTTTCTATTTGCTACTTCTATGTATCCCCTTTCTAAATCTTCTTTTGTAAAATATCGCGTTACTTCCTTATCAAATGTTGCTATTATTTCTTGACATATATCATTTACTTCTAATGTTGGGATTATAGCTACAAAATCGTCTCCTCCTATATGCCCAACAAATGAATTTTCTGGAAAATTTTTGTGCACACATTTTAAAATCGTTTTTGCTGTGAATTGTATTATTTTATCCCCTTTTAAAAATCCATATACATCATTATAAGCTTTAAAATTGTCTAAGTCTAAGTACAATACAGAAAACTCTTCTTTATTTGCAATTCTCTTTTTCAATTCTGCATGTATTTGTACATTTCCTGGCAAACCTGTTAATGCACTTATTCTTCTATTCATTATTAATAATCTGTTTAAATTTTTTACAGTATAATATAAATAATCTGCATCTACTGGCTTTTTTATATAATATTCCACTGATTCTCTTAATACATATATTCTATGCGTTTTATCTGTATTTGAAGATACAACTATTATTGGAGTTATTCTATTGTCTTCATCTGTTCTTATCTTTTTGCATACATCTACAACATCAATATCTATTGCATCTTCATTTATAATTATTAGAGATGGAATATTCTTAAGTGCTATATCTATTTGTTCTGTTTTTACTCCTATAAATTTAAATCCTTCTTCATCTTTGAATAATTCTCTGAATATTGGTAATGACGATTCATCATCATCTATTATATATATTTCTTGCATTATGTTCTTCTCCTATTAAAAATTATCAAATTTGTGTCTTATTGTCTTTGATAATCCGTTTACATTTGTTACTGTTACTATTAAATAGTTGGTTTCACCTTCTGTCATTACTACTTCTTGATGTGCTGTTTTATCATTAACATTAATTACTTTCTTAGCACCGTTATTATGTGTAATTTCCATTGTTGTAATTCCTTCATCATCTGATGCATCTATTACGAATGTTGCTTTTCCATTTACTAGTTGTGGTGAATCTGTCAATGTTGGTTCAGTATCTCCTACTACAGCTTGTTCTTTTTTAGCTTTCATATTATTAGAATCTACAACTTCTATTTTTAATGTATGTAATCCTTTTGGTGCATTAATTACTCCTTGATATTTCTTTTCTGTTACATCTATTTTTTGTTCTTCTCCATCATCCCAACTATATGTAATATGATTTAATGTAATTTCACTTGTTGCCGTTACCTGAACTCCATTTGATACTGCTTCTAATTTTATTACTGGAATATTTCCAACTTTGTATTTTTTCTCATATGTTACTGTTTGACCATTTTCTTCTGTAATAGAAACTGTTAATGTATTTTCTCCACCTATTAAATCTATTGTTTCTGTAACATTCTTTCTATTTTTTCCATTTATTACTGTTTCATCTTCATCATTCCATTTGTAAGCAATTTTTGTTATTCCTCTTACATGTTTTACATTTATTTCTATAGTATTATTATCATCATTTCTAGTTATATCTACTTGTGGCTTTGCATTTGCCTCAACTACTTCGTTAATTTTTTCTTTTGCATATACACTTCCGCTAATCATGCATATTCCTAAAATTATGATTGATACTGCAAAAAACACAATTATTACATTTACTGGTAATGTTTTTTTCTCTTTTTTTACCTTTACTTTTTCGTCTCCTGTAATTAATATCTGATTCACGAAATCACCTCATTAACTATTCTATACTTTATCGATTATATCATAAGCAATTTTACTTGTAAACATTTAATGAACAATTCTGTCAAAAAAATCTCCGACCCCAAATTGACAAAAAATAAATAAGACCGGTTCTCTTTCCGGCCTTATTCTAGAGTTTTACTCTATAACATATTTCTTTATTAATACAATTCCTGTTCCAATTATTGCTATTAGTCCTAGTGCTAATGAAAAATATGTTTTTGTTATACCTGTTGTTACAGATAATATTACTTTTGCTATATCTATGTCATCTTCTCCTTCTTTTTTGTTATCTGGAGTTGAATCTCTATCTGGTACATCATATTCATTTTTGTCTTGAGATATTTCTGCTGTATTTGTTTTTAATCCCATATTATTTGGATCATTTATCCATGTTAGTATTACTTCTACTGTTGCTGTTTCTCCTGGTTGTAATAATGTATTTTCTAATTGTTTTGTAGATATTACATTATTTCCTTCATCTGTCCATAAAGGATTATCTTCTGCTTCAAATTTTAATCCTTCTGGAACATAATCTGTTATTTCTTTTGCATATCCAGGAATATCTCCTTCATTTATTATTGTTATTCCATAACCAAATTTTACAGTTACATCATTTAATTTCTTTTTATGCAATTCTACTTTTACAACTGGTTCTGGATCTTCATGACCATTATATCCTGTTTCAGATATTGTTTCTTTTCCATCTTCTATTACTATTACTTTTGAAACGAATTTTAATAATGCTAAATCAAAATATTCTACTTTTACGTGTTCAACATCTTGATCATCTTCTCCTTCGTTCCATTCGTCTGGTGTTGAATCTTTATCTGTTATGTCTTTGCCGTCTTTATCTGTATCATCAGATATTTGGGCTTTATTTGTAATAATAATTGAATTTGAATTTGGGTCTTTTACTTTAAATGCTATTTTTATATCTCTATATTCCAATGTATTTCCATCAAATGCTTTTAATAAGTTTTGTTCACCATTTTCTTTTGATAGATATGTTGTTGTTAATTTTACTGCTTTTGAAACATCTGTTGTTTCTTCACCATTTTCATCATACATTTTCCACATATATTCAACATTAGTGCTTTCTTTTGGTAAATATTCTAGATATTCTGGAATGTCATCAGATACTTCACTTGCATATCCATCAATTTCGCCCTCATTATAAATTCTCAAAGTATATATTACTGTATCTCCAACATGTACTGTTAAAGGTTCTTTTGTATGTTCATAAGTAATTTTTCCATCTTCCATTTTTGGTTGAGGTACTCTGTTTGTTATTGATTTTTCTTGAACTTCTGTAATGAATTTTCTTAATGCTAAGTCAAATTCCTTTACATATACTTTTTCAAAGTCATCATCGTCTTCGTTTCCTGGCACATATTGGTCTTTTTCTTTATCTTTTTTATAATCTGGCAAATCTTTATCTTCTGGAATGTTTTCTTCCATATTATCTGATTTTGAATCTCTATCTTTTGGAACTACTGTCTCTTCATATTTGTATTCAGTAATTTCAGCTATGTTTGTAATGTTTTTATGTGGTATTGCATTTCCAGCAACCTTACATTCAATTTGTACATCTGCATAATCTAATTTTTCTCCATCAAATTCTTTAATTTGTGTATTTGATAAATAATCTGTTGTTACAACTCTTCCATCTTCTGAGATTTTCCAACCATATTTTTTATTTATTTCACTATCTTCTAAGTAAATTAAATATGGTGGTAAATAATCTTTTATTTCACTTGCTGTTCCTGCAACTTCGCCTTCATTATAGATTCTTATTGTATAAACTACTTTGTCTCCAGCTTTTAATGATAATGGTTCTTTTGTATGATTATATATAGCTGTTGTTCCTGTTCCATCTTTTAATGGTGTTACATCTACAACTGGAACTCTTGATACTTCTTGCTTTTCATCATTTACTGATGTTATGAATTTTCTTAATGCTAAGTCAAGTTCTTTTACATATACTTTTTCAAAGTCGTCATCATCTTCATTTCCTGGTACATAATCGTCTTTTTCTTTGTCTTTCTTATAATCTGGTAAATCTTTGTCCTCAGGAATATTTTCTTTCATATCATCTGATTTTGAGTCTCTATCTTCTGGAACTACTGTTTCATTATAAGTATATTCAGAAATTTCTGCTATGTTTGTGATGTTTTCATGTGGAATTGAATTGTTAGCAACTTTACATTCAATTTGTACATCTGCATAATCTAATTTTTCTCCATTGAATTCTTTAATTTCTGTATCTGCTAAATATTTTGTTGTTGCAATTCTTCCATCTTCTGAAATTTTCCATCCATACTTTTTATTTATTTCACTGTCTTCTAGATAAATTAAATATGATGGTAAATAATCTTTTACTTCACTTGCTGTTCCTGCAATCTCACCTTCATTATATACTCTTATTGTATAAACTACTGTATCTCCAACTTCTAGTGCAACTGGTACTTTTGAATGTTTATAAATAGCTGTTGTTCCTGTACCTTCTTTTAATGGTGTTACATCTACAACTGGTTCTCTTGACACTGCAAGCTTTTCTCCATTTACTGTCATTATAAATTTTCTTAATGCTAAGTCAAATGTTTTTACATATAATTTTTCAAAGTCATCATCATCTTGTTCACCTTTATAATAATATTCGCCATCTGATAAATTATCTTTATTAGCTTCATTACCTTTATAATTTTCCATATTGTCTTTATTTACATTAGGTTTTGTTTGTGGCTCTGAATCTCTGTCATCTCCAACTTTTTCTATTTTTACATTATCAGTAGTATTATATTCTTCATTAATCCATGCTACATTTGTTAAAATATGTTTCTTTTCTGTGTTAGCTCTATAAACTACTTTACATTTAATTTCTAATGTTTCTCTGTCTAGCTTTCCTTCACTATATGGCTCTAAATCTTTTATTTCTTGTCCTTCTGCTATTTCAAATGTTATTTTATTTATTGATGATTCATATTTTGCAATATATTTGTTTTTATCATTTCCATCAGTATCTTTTGAAACAATTTCACCACTTGGTACATATATTAATCCTTCTGGTAATTGGTCTACAATTTGGCTTGCATAACCAGCTTTTTCTCCCTCATTATATATTGTTAATTGATATGTTACAATGTCTCCTTCTTCAACTGCAATTGGATCTTTTCTATGTTTATATGTTGCTGTTGTTCCACTTTGTAATGTTGATAAATCAATTTTTGGAACTCTTGAATTTAATCCTAATGTTGTTATATCTTTGTCATTTATTTTAGTAATATATTTACGTAATGCTAAGTCAAATATTTTTTTGCTTACCTCATGTTTATTTGTTATTACAAATCCTTCTACCATACTTCCTGTTATACTTGCTGTATATCCTTCTGTTTCTACTTCTTCAACTGTATATATAATTTCTTCTCCGTTTTCTTTTTTTGGTAAGTTTTCAAATGTGTGTGTCCAATTGTTTTCTTTATTTAACTCTACTGTGTCAATTACTTCAGTTCCTTTTTTCAAATTTACTGTAATAGATTCTGGTCTGATTTTATCTGCATCTTCATTGTCTTGCCAAATCTTAGTTACTGGAATATTAATTTTTTCAGGTGAATATGTATTTGTTACTGTAAATCCAGTAGTGTCTCCTGTTATTGCTACTGTATATCCACTTGGTACTGGCTCTTCTTTTATTGTGTATACTATATCTACTCCATTTGCTTTTTTAGGTAATCCTGTAAATGTTCCTTTCCAGCCATTTGCTTCATTTAATGTTAATGTTTTTCCTGTGCCTACTCCATCTGCTAATAATTTTATTGTTACTGCTGTTGCTCTTTTTCCATCTTGGTTATTACTGTCGTTCCATACTTTTGTTACTGGAATATTTATTGTTTCTGGTGTATATGTGTTTGTTACTGTAAATCCAGTAGTGTCTCCTGTTATTGCTACTGTATATCCACTTGGTACTGGCTCTTCTTTTATTGTGTATACTATATCTACTCCATTTGCTTTTTTAGGTAATCCTGTAAATGTTCCTTTCCAGCCATTTGCTTCATTTAATGTTAATGTTTTTCCTGTGTCTACTCCATCTGCTAATAATTTTATTGTTACTGCTGCTGCTCTTTTTCCATCTTGATTATTATTATCATTCCATACTTTGGTTACTGGAATGTTTATTTCTGGCATTAATACTAATTTTTCAAAGTCATCGTCATCTTGTTCTCCTTGATAAAAATAATTTTGAT
>OLNW01000906.1_pt1 | contig 32264 bp, 29 predicted proteins | sample 1672121 | NCBI WGS metagenome assembly OLNW01 (sample SAMEA3136648, study PRJEB25190) | human gut metagenome
GGTCTACTGGACCAGGCAGCTCGCCGACGTGTCAACGGTGGTTTAACATAGAGATTGGATTTCCGCGAAAAAGGGGTCGCGTCGGTGGCCTCCCGAATGACGATGCATCAACCCATTTTGGAGGGAGGACGAGGGGTGGGCGACTGGCGGGCTGGCGGGCGGCGGGCTTGCGGTTGGCTGGCTGGCGACAAGCTGGCGGCTAGCGGCGAGCGAGCTAACAGCGGGAGGCGACAACCGGGCAGGCGGAAGACAGTCGAACGCGGAAGGCTCCGCCCCACGCCCGGCGCAGAGCGAACGGCAGAGCGCCCGATCCCGCCCTATGCCATGGTGTAGGGAGCGACGGCACGCACGACGGCATCCTTCACGAGAGAGTGCTTGTCGCCATCTTCAACCCACACGATGAGGCTCGCGCGGTAACCGCACTCCAGAGCCTCCGTGAAAAGCACCTGCGGCTCTTGCGACATGCCTCCACCCACTTTTTGTGCTGCTTGACCTGCAGCTTTGACAATCTTCGCAGCAACGGCATCAAGGTCTGCGCCACCCGTGGCGACAATCAGGGGCACCACCACCTTTGTAAGCGGCGGCAGATGCGTGAGCGACGACTTGTTGATCACCGAGTTCGGCACCACGACGCGCTCGCCCGAAAGCGTCTCGAGCGAGGTGTGGCGCCACGTCACATCGTGCACGACGCCGCGCCGCCCGCCGACCTCGATGTAGTCACCCGGCTCCACGAGCCCGGTGATGCTCACCTGCACGCCGCCGATCAGGTTCGAGAGCGTGTCCTGGAAGCCGAGCGAGATGGCGATGCCGCCGATACCGAGCGCGGTGATCGCCGCTGAGACGTCGATTCCGAAGCAGCTCGACAGCACCACGCTCACGCCGACGGCCCACACGGCGATGCGGGCGATATTGACAAAGATGCTCGACGAGGGCAGCGGCGAGTTGTCATGTGAGAGCACGCGGCGCAGCACCTTCGTCACGGCGCGAGCCACAAGCGCCGTGAAAGCGAGCGCAATCGCCACCGTCAGCGCAGTGGAAAGCCACTCGACATGGACGACGCTCTGGATGATGCCATAGAGGTCGGACGTCTGCTCTTCGGGATCCATTTTCTTCCCCTATCGGCGCAAAGTGCCCACATCGCCTGCAGCGACCTGGGACTTCGTCTGGGCAGCACATCCTTCCAAGAACAGCGTCACCGTGGTGCCTACCCCCAGCTCGCTTTGCACGTCCATGTAGGAGTTCGGCCCGAAGAACCCGACGATGCGGTCGTGCACGTTCTTCACCGCGATGCCGATTCCCTTAGTTTCCTTAGGATGCATGATACCCTGGCGTGCTTCCTCGGTCATGCCTGTGCCGTTGTCGCTCACGCGCAGGTACACGTCGTCGCCATCGACCTCGCCGGTCACCGCGATGGTGAGCTTGCCTTCGGACGGCATCGCGTGCTGCACGGCGTTTTCCACCAACGGTTGAACGAGGAACGACGGAACCAGCATGTTCTCGCATTCGGGTGCCAAATCGACGTCGAGCTCCACGCGCTCGGCACCGAAGCGCGCCACCTCAAAGGAGAAGTAACGCTGCGTCTGCTCCACCTCGCGCGAGAGGTAGATGAGGCTGTCGGAATTCTCCAGCGTGCGGCGGTAGAACACCGCGAACTCGCGCAAAAGCACGCGAGCCTCGTTGGGACTCGTGCGGATGAGCGAGGCGATCGTGTTGATGGTGTTGAACAGGAAATGCGGGTTGATCTGGTTCTGGAGCGCCTTGAGTTCCATGCTCGTGGCAAGGCGCGCCTGCTCTTCGAGCTGCGCCGCAGCCATCTGCGTCGAAAGCAGCGTGCCGAACCCTTCAGCAATCGACTTCTGAGTCTCGCTGATGCGCTTGGCGGAGCGATAGTAGAACTTCAGCGTGCCCACCACATCGCCACGTACCAAAAGCGGGACAACGATGGCCGCCTTGATCGTCGTGGCGTTTTCCGGGAAGCCAATGTCGATGCTGGTGAACAGCACGCGCATGTTGCCGTCATCGAGCGTGGCATGCGTGGCATGCGTGCGGATGTTGCCACCGGCTGGGTTCTCGGCCTCCAGGTACCCGGCGTAACCGAGGATCTGCTTCTTGTCGGTGATTGCCACCGCGATGGCAGCCGTCGAGGGCAAAAGCAGCTGACAGATTTCCTGCGCAGATTCACGGTTCAGACCATCTTGCATGCTCTCGAGCGTTTTGCTCGCCAGGCGCAACATGGCGTCCGACTGACGTGCGCGCACCGAATCCGGGTCCATCGACAGGCGGATCACCAGCACAATCGAGAGCGTGAACATGGCGCCCGCGGTAATCATGATGGGGATGCTGTGGGAGGGGGCGAGCGCCGTCCAAAGAAGCGTCACACCCGAAAGGATCGCTATGATCGCAAGCAGCATCTCGACCGTGAACACGCGGGCAACGCCTTTCTTCGGGGGGATGGTCCCCGGTGCCGCCGCATCGATCGAATTTTCCGCTCCGCTATCCTGCATGGCCGTTTCGCCCATCGTCTCGCTCCCCTATCGTCAGTTTGCGATAAGTATAGACGATTACCCGAAGATGCCGACCTCGTTCAGCACAAGCATGACCGCCGCCACAATAAGAAAACACCCGAACAGCAGCCGAAGCGTACGCTCGGGCACCTTCGTCACGAGCCTCGCGCCGATGACGGCGCCGGGAATAGTACCGATGACGATGGCGATGCCTGCAAGATAGTTGATGTTGCCGATGATCCCCTGCTCGATCACACCGGGAATGGCCAAAATCATGACCGCGATGAGCGAAGTGCCCGACGCCTTGCGCATGGGGATGCCGATAATCGAGAGCATGAGCGGCACCATGATGAACCCGCCGCCGACGCCGACATAGCCAGAGGCCAAGCCTGCGACCAGGCCGATTGCGGCGCCTTGCAAGAGCTGTTTTCGGGAAAGGGAAGAATCATCGGCGGTGGGGGCCGCAGCCGCCGCATCGCCCGAGGAAGTCAGCGAGGGAGCCGCACTCGAAAAGCCACCAGTCGCCGAAGGGTCAGCGAGGGTTTCCCCAGTGCCCGAGATTCGGGCGGTCGCGGAGGCGACGCGTACTTCGGTACGCGAGCCTTCGGGAGCGCCCGAAGATTGGGTGCTGGGGGAAGCCGCAGCATCGACCCCTGCGGCCGGCTGGCCAGCCGGCCGCAACTTAAAGGCCTTCTTGAACATGTTGATGGCCGAATAGCCGATGATGAGCGCCGCGGCGAGCATCACGAGCCAGTCGGGGGAAAGCTGCGCGAGCCACACCCCTATAGGGGACATGCACGCTCCGCCGAGACCCGCGGCGATACCGAGTGCGGGAATGCAGGTCTTGCCCTTCGCATGGGAGATTGCACCCGAAATGGACGTCGGGATGATGGCGAACAGCGAGGTCGCCGTGCTCATGGTGGCGCTCATTCCGAATGCGAGGCGAAAAATCGGCACCATAACCGTGCCCCCGCCGATACCAAGCAGCCCCGAGGCGACACCAATCAGCACGCCGACCAGAGCGGGAGCAACAAAATGAACGAGTATTTCCACCATCGTATCTTTCTACTGCAGATTCACCCCAACAGGGCGCACGCCAAAGCCACCCCCAACGGGAGGCTTTCCTCGCATGCAGTGTATCGCCGAAATGCGCACCGGTCCGCAGCGGGGAGCCGACCGCGCACATTCGCCATTAATCGGCAAGGTCCAGGCGAATCTCGCTCGTCATGCCCGGGTCGATATTGGAATATTGGGCTGCAAGCTGCTCGGGAACGCCCGCTTGGGGAGCTGTAGGAGCCCCCGCTTCCACCACATCCCCCGCCTTCTCGACGCGGGGATCGCGCTCGACAACTCGGCCGTTCTCATTCGCGCCCGCCACAGCTTCCGCGCGTGACACAGCGCTGCGGACAAGGGCGGTGCTTAAGATCTGATCGCCCTCGATGCGCGACATGAGCTCCGACCACACGAACTGGAACTCGAAGTACTTTGTGCAGTTCCGCTGGGCATATTGCGCCGCCTCAGTGCGCGCCGCCTTCGCCGCCTTGCGATACGCCTTCTTGTCGGGGCGGGCGAGGCTGCGCAGAAACGCCGTGATGCGAATTCGCCGCACGATGCTCGGCTCCAGAAACGGCCCCGGGTACGGCTCGAGGGACGAGGGCTTCACCTGCATGAGGTCAATCTGGGTGCGGCTGTACTCCATCTTGCGGTATTCGTAGAGCCAGCGATAGATGTCCTGGCGGAAACGCGTGCCCTCGCTCGCCGATTCGGGCGGAAGGTGATGCAGACTCCATTTGTTGTCGAACCAGATGTCGGAACCGTACATGCGCAGATCAAGCATGTAATCCAAGTCCTCACCGCGCGGAATCCACGGGTCGAACGACAGGCGTTTGAACGCCTCCTTGTGAAGCGCGAGGCACCCGCCGCACACGTGGTTCGAGCGCGAAAGGCGCGGCGCATTCATGGCCCGCTCGATCCATTTGTTGAACGCGCTTCCCTGCTGCCAGAAGCGGTTGTACCACTTGTTCTGGCTCTTTGACAGATAGGAGCCTTCCGAATTGTAGTAGAAACCCGTCTTCGCGAGAATGGGAATGCCCTTGCGCGTGAGCTTCCCCAAGCCGTACATCGCACGGCGCAGGAAATCGGCGTCGGTCACCACCTCGTCGTCGTCGAGGAACACCACAGCGTCGAACCCGAGCGCGCACGCCACGACAAGACCGAGGTTGCGAACGGCGCCGTAACCCGACAAGCCCACTTCACGCGTGAGTTTCCCCAAGCCGAGCTGCTCCATGCGCTGCTGCACAAGGCCCGCCTCCGCGGCGCCGATGACCGCGATATGCAGCTCGGGAAAGCGCGCGGCGATGGCCTGGGTCTTCTGCGCTGCCTTATGCGCGATGGAGGGGTCCGCCGCGACGAGCACGATAATCTGTCCGATTCCCTCGACCTTGGTGAGCGATTCAAGGCAGCGCGGCAGATCGCCCTCCTGGGACAGGGGCGTCGGATGGTCGTACGTGGTGATAATGGAGCCGCCCTCGCGTTGCGAGCGCGTTGAGACAAAGGTGGGAATGACAACAACCGGGTTCATATGCTTCCTTTAAAGTTCGATGAGTCGGCCCCGTTTGGCCTGTTCACAGAAGCGCCTAGCGAACACCGCAGCGGATTTCACCATCCCGCGAGGGAAAGGCCCGCCACACGCCGCCCGCAAGCGAACCTCATGAACCGAACCATTATACCGCTATGCGCTTCCTATGGCGAAAGCGCGCGAGGCCTTCCATCGAATGCAGAGAACGACAAGCCCGATGTGCGGTCGGCGGTTGTGCCCCCACGCAGGGGACCGCTCGCCCAAGGCGCGCCTGGGAACCCGCTATTGCGAGACGAGGCGATACCCCACCCCGCGCACCGTCTCGATGAGGGAGGCATGCTCACCGAGTTTCTGACGCAGCGTGAGGACGTGCATGTCGACCGTTCGGCTGCCACCTGCGAAGTCCCATCCCCACACGTGCTGCAACAGCGCATCGCGGGAAAGGGCGACGCCGGGGTTTTCCATGAAATGAAGGAGCAGGTCGAACTCGCGCGATGTGAGAGATAGCGGCTCGCCGCCGCAGAACGCCTCGTGGCGCATCTCGGAGATGGAAAGCGGCCCGATCGTTATCTCGTCGCTCGACCCCTGGGGCGCTTCGCTGCCCCAGTCGGGGGCGCGCCGCAGCAGAGCGCGCACGCGAGAGACCATTTCCATCATGCCGTAAGGCTTGGTGAGGTATTCGTCGGCGCCGCCATCAAGGGCGGTCACGATGTCGAGCTCGGTGCTTTTAGCGGTCACCATGATCACGGGCACGCGTGAAAGGCCTGGCGTGTTGCGAATGCGATGAAGGATTTCCAAGCCATCGGCGCCGGGCAGCATGATGTCGAGCATGACCACATCGGGAAGCCGTCGTGCGCAGGCCGCGCGGAACTCCACGTCGTTCGCCATGCCCTCGGCCTCGATTCCCGCCTGCGTGAGAGCGTAAAGCGCTAGCTCGCGAATGCTCGCGTCGTCTTCCACGCAGTACACCATAGCCTGCCGCCTTCCCTCGCCGAAAACCCTTATCCAATTGATTATCGCACAGGGGGAAGGGTCCGGGCGAGAGGCGGTTCGCCCGCGCGTCGGGAGGGACGGGAGGCGGACGGCGAGCCTCGGTCGAGCCCACGTGGCTGCGTGGCGCCCGTGCAAAGCTCGGGGCGATGCGAGGCAGGGAGCTATTCGGCCGGAATCTCCCCAACCTTTAAGTCATGCGTGCCGGTCAAACGGAAGATCGTCCATTTCGCGATGCGCTCGGCATCGTCTCCCATGCGCTCGAAATACTTCGCGGCCATGAGCAGCTCGGGCAGATGCGTCGCGTCGGCATCCCCCTTGCGAATGAGGTCGACCACCACCTGTTCAGCGCGCTCATAAAGCGCGTCGACCTCGTCGTCGGAGGCAAATACCTCTTCGGCGCGATCGCGGTCGGCGTCAGCGAAGCTCTCGAGCGCAGTCTTGACCATGTAGGCGACCTTGCCAGACGCCGTGGCAATCTCGGTCTCGATAGCAGATGCCGCCTCATGGGGAATCTGAGTTGCCAGATACGCCACGTCGCGCGACTTCGAATCGATGTGCGCCAAATCGCTCACCAGGCGAAACGACCCAGAAACGTAGCGCAGGTCGTCAGCGACGAGGGGTTGCTGCATGAGCATGATGTCAAGGCACGTGTCCTCGATCGTCGCACGAAGGCGGCGCATGCGCATCTCGCCCGAGATGACCTCCTCGGCAGCCTCTGCGTCGCCCTTCGCAAGCGCAAGGCCAGCCGCCGTCACGTCGGCTATCGTCTTCTGACCCAGATCATCCATTGCAGCAGACAAATCGTCGAGCTGCTTCAAATACTTCGAACGGGGAACCAACATTAGCTGAACCTTCCTGTCAGGTAGTCTTTCGTGCGCTCCTCGCGCGGTTGCGAGAAAAGCTGCTTGGTCGGGCCTTCCTCAATGAGCTCGCCCAGATAGAAGAACGCAGTCTTGTCCGCAACGCGCGTCGCCTGCTGCATGTTGTGCGTCACGACGACGACGGTGCGCTCGCGCGCCAGCTCGACCATGAGCTCCTCGATAAGCGATGTCGAGATCGGGTCGAGAGCGCTCGTCGGCTCGTCCATGAGCAGGACCTGCGGCTCCACGGCAAGGGCGCGCGCGATACACAGGCGCTGCTGCTGGCCACCGGAGATACCCAGGCCGTTCTGGTCGAGTTTGTCCTTCGCCTCGTCCCAAAGGCCCGCATCGCGCAGGCACCGCTCCACGATCTCGTCGCCTTCCGCCTTCGAGATCTTGCGCATGCGGCGCGGCCCGTACAAGATGTTGTCGCGAATGCTCATCGGAAAGGGGTTCGGGTGCTGGAACACCATGCCCACCATGACGCGAAGCTCGTTGGGCTCGGTCGCGAAGATATCGCGGCCCGCAACCTCGATGGTTCCCTCGGTGCGAACCGTCGGCACAAAATCGCACATGCGGTTGAACGTGCGCAGAAGCGTCGACTTGCCGCAGCCCGAAGGGCCGATGAACGCGGTTGCCTTGTTCTTCGGAATCTCGAGCGAGATGTTCTTCAGCGCCTGGAAATCGCCGTACCACAGGTTGAAGTCGCGAATCGAGATGACCGACTCGCCCTCGGCGACCGAGAGCATGCCCGCTTGCGAGTCGGACAACGACCTGCCCTTTTCCGTATTCCTTCGTTCCACTATGTCCATCAGCCAAACCTTCCGGTGAGATAATCCTGCAAACGCTGGTCTTTCGGCGCCGAGAAGATCTGTTTGGTCGGGCCCGTCTCGACCATGTCGCCCACGTAGAAAAACGCCGTGCGATCCGAAACGCGCGTTGCCTGCTCCATGTTATGCGTGACGATGATGGCGCAGATGCCGGTCTGCGCGATATCGCGGATGGTCTCTTCAACCGAGAACGTCGAAATCGGGTCGAGCGCCGAGCACGGCTCGTCGAAAAGCACCACGTCAGGGTGCATAGCGAGCGTGCGTGCGATGCACAGGCGCTGCTGCTGACCGCCGGAGAGGGCATGTGCGCTCTGGTCGAGCTTGTCTTTCACCTCATCCCACAGCGCACCTGAGCGCAGAGCCTCCTCCACAAGCGTATCGCACTCGTCTTTCCCCTTCACAAGGCCGTGGCGCTTCGGCGCGAACAGGATGTTGTCGCGAATCGACTTGCGAAATGGCGTCGGCTGCTGGAACACCATGCCGATGGATTTGCGCAGATCGAAAAGGTTTTCCGAACGCGTGTTGATGTCGCGGCCGTGATAGTCGATCTGGCCTGCGACCTTGCACTTGGGAATCTCGCGGTTCATGAGGTTCAAGCAGCGCAGGAAGGTGGACTTTCCGCAGCCCGAGGGGCCGATAAGCGCCGTGACCTGCCCTTTCCCGAAGTCGAGAGAGGTCTTGTGCAGCGCCTCGAACGTATCATAAGTCACCGTGACGTCGCGCGTGCGCAAAAGCGGCTCGGCGCCTTCCCGTGCAGAAGCCTCCGCCCGCGATGCGACGTCAGGCACGCAATTCCTCTTTTCGGCGAGGGATTTCTCTTGCTTCATCATTCGCTCGTCAGCCTCCTTTCCAAAAGCTTGCCCACGAAACGGGCGATCAGGTTGAAGGCCAGGATGCACACCATGAGCACGGCCGCGGTGCCGTTCGAGATGGCCTCAAGATCGGGCACGACGCCTTCGGAGTTGATCTTCCAGATATGGACCGCGAGCGTCTCGGCGGGGCGGAAGATGTTCCACGGGCACGACGGACTTGAGAAGTCAAAGCACGTGAAGTCGAGCACTGGCGCGCTCTGACCTGCAGTGAAGATGAGCGCCGCGGCCTCGCCGAACACACGGCCGGCGGAAAGCACGATGCCGGTGACGATGGCGGGCATCGCGGCGGGCAGCAATACGTGGATCGTGGTCTCCCAGCGGGTAAGCCCCATGGCGAGCCCCGCATCGCGCTGCGAGCGCGGCACGTCTTCGAGCGCCTGCTGGCAGGTGCGGACGAGGATCGGGATGTTGAACATCGTGAGCGCGACCGCGCCCGCGATGACCGAGAATCCCCAGCCCATGGTCAGCACGAAGAACAGGAAGCCGAACAGACCGACGACGATCGACGGCAGCGATGAGAGCGTCTCGATGATTGTCTTCGCCACGCTGGTCACCCAGTTCTCGGGCGCATACTGCGACAGGTAGATCGCCGCGCCAAGCGAGAGGGGCACGCTGATGACGAGCGTCAGAAACAGCAGGTAGAACGAGTTGAACAGCTCCGGTCCGATGCCGCCGCCCGCCTTGAACTGCTGCGGCTTGGAGGTGAGGAAGCTCACATCGAAGAGCTTGCCCGCGCCTGCAACCAGAATGTAGATCACGATAGCGGCCAAGATGAGCAGCACGAGGCCCACGATGGCCGTGAGGATTCCCGCGGCAATCTTGTCCTGCGAGTTGATGCGGCGAACGTGCGCCGCCATGTCGAACTTAGCCACGCTTGGTCCCTCCCTTGTGCCCAATCAGGTGGATGACCAGGATGAACACGAGCGACATGAGCAACAGCAGCAACGCGAGCGACCAGAGCACGTCGTTGTACACGGTGCCCATCGCCTCGTTGCCCATGCCCATGGTGAGCACGGATGTGAGCGTCGACGCGGGCGTGAACAGGCTCGTCGGCATCTGGATAGCGTTGCCGACGACCATCTGCACGGCGAGCGCCTCGCCGAACGCGCGGGTCATCCCCAAGATGACCGCCGTCATAAGCGACGGGGCGGCCGAGCGCAGAACCACGTTCCACACCGTTTGCCAGCGAGTGCAGCCAAGTGCATAGGAACCTTCACGATATTGATTAGGCACCGCAGCAAGCGCATCGATCGAGAGGCTCGTGATCGTGGGGAGAATCATCACGGCGAGCACGATAGCGCTCGAGAAGATGCCGAAACCGGTGATGGTCTGGCCAGCCGCTGCAGCCATATCGCGGGTCCACGCCACCACGACGGTGAGGCCGATCAGCCCGTAAACGACCGACGGGATTCCCACCAGAAGCTCAATGAGCGGCTGGAACACGCGACGCCCAAACCGGGGGGCGATTTCAACGACGAAGATCGCCGAGCCGATGGCGATCGGCAGGGCGAACAGCGTCGAGAGCAGCGTGACTGCGAACGAACCGGAAATCATCGGCAGCGCGCCCACCGTCGGCATGCCGTTCACGTCATCTTGATGGGGGTTCCACGTGGTGCCGGTGAGGAATGTGCCCAGGTCGATGCCGTCAACGGCGAATGTCGCGATGCCGCGTTGCGCGACCATTGCAACGAGCGTAACAACAAGAAGCGCCACGAGCGCGATGCACGCACCCGTGACGCCCTTGCCGATAAGCTCGACGCGATGCTTTGGCAACTGAGCCATAAAGCCGCGTCTCCTTTCGAGTTATTTCTTAGTGACCTTACCGGAAGCGTCCTTCTCGACCTTCATGCCGGAGACGGGGATATAGCCCTGCGCCTCGACGAGCTCGCCTTGGACATCGTCGCTCATCATGTACTCGATGAACGCCTTGGTGGCCTCGTCGGGATCGGCGGCAGTGTACATGTGCTCGTAAGCCCAGATGGTCCAAGAGTTGTCCTCGACATTGGCCTCCTTCGGCTCGACGCCGCCGACTTTCAGGGCTTTCACGGTGTCGTCGTAGTAGGAGAACGCCAGGTAGGAGATGGCGCCCGGGGTGGAAGCAACCATCTTCGCAGCGGTGCCCGAAGAATCCTGCTCCTGGGGCTTGAAGGTATCGGGCACCTTGGTATCGCCGAGCACGGCGGCCTCGAAGGTCGCGCGGGTGCCGGAACCGGATGCGCGGTTGATGACCGTGATAGCTGCATCAGCGCCGCCGACTTCCTTCCAGTTGGCGACTTCGCCGGTGAAGATCGACTTCAGCTGGTCGATCGTCAGGTCGTCGACGGTGACGTCCTTGTTGACGATCGGGCCCATGCCGACGATGCAGACCTTGTTGTCGGCAATCTTCTTGAGATCAGCGGTGTCCTTCACCTTCGCCTCGGCGAACACGTCGGAGTTGCCGATCTGCACCGCGCCCTGGGTGATTTGCGTGATGCCCTGGCCGGAGCCGCCACCCTGAACGGTGATCTGAACGCCGGAGTTCTTCTCCATGAACTGCTCGGCAGCAGCTTCGCAGAGGGGCTGAAGCGCCGTGGAACCGACAGCCGTGATGGTGCCGGAGAGCGCCTTCGTCTCGGCCTTGTCTTCCTTCGCGTCGGACTTCGCGTCGCTCGAGCCGTTCGAACCGCAGCCGGCGAGGCTGAAGACGGCGACCGTTGCGGCAGTGGCCGCGGCGGCTCCAACGAAGTTACGGCGGCTCATGAGGTTGCCCTGCATAGTTTTATTCTCCCTTCGAGATTTCCTTTTTGGCGAGCGTTGGCGTTGAGTTGGGTTTCGCCGTTTCTCGCTGATGGAAATAGTAGGGAGCAAATCCGCCCGACGGGAGCACAGCGGCAAGCCATGACGCAAGCATGACGCAGCTTTACCTCCCCCTTACCCAAACATGCAGGAATCGCTTACATTGGGGAGCACAAGGGCGGCCCGGGACGGGACGCGAAGCGCACGTCCGGCAAGGCTGCGGGTCCGCGGGCTCGCGCTACTGGCCGTATTTACGCCAGCTCGAGCCGCCGCTGCCTCGGCCCGACTTGTTGCGGCGCATCTTCGACGAGGCTGCCGATGTCTTTCGCCCGCCCGCGCTGCCGCCCGTTCCCGCCGCGCTTCCCGAACGACGGGAACCGCGCGAACCCGCCTGGGCCTGCTCGCGCTGCATCCAGCGCGCCTGCTCGCGGCGCTCGCGAACGACCTCAGTCTCGCGCTTCAGGGAAACGTAGGACTCGAAGCGCTCCCGCGCGAGATCGCCACGCTCGACAGCGGCGCGAACGGCGCAACCAGGCTCGTTCTCGTGCTTGCAATCGCGGAAGCGGCACTGCTCGGCAAGCTCTTCCACGTCGGCGAAGGCAACGCCGATACCTGCGTCGGCATCCCAGAGGCCCAAACCGCGCACGCCTGGCATGTCGACCACATAGCCGCCATGGGGAATGGCCACCATCTCGCGGCTCACCGTGGTGTGACGGCCCGCGCCATCGGCCTCACGCACCGTCCCCGTCTCTTGCACATCACGCCCAACAAGCAGGTTGACCAGGCTCGACTTGCCCACGCCGCTTCGCCCGATAAGCACCGCCGTTGTCCCCTCGGGCACGAGCGCGCGCACGGCTTCGACGCTTTCGGGCATCGCTTCCGACACGACGAGCGTCTCCACGTCCGCGCCGACAAGCGCCCGAACGCGCTCGCGTACGGACTCGACCTCGTCCTCGCTTTCGGCAAGATCGGCCTTCGTGAGCACGACGGACACGGCGGCGCCCGTTTCGTGGGCAAGCACCAGCTCGCGCTCCAGCCTGCGCATATTCACTTCTACTGAAGGCTGCGTCACGATAACGCGATCGAAGTTGGCGGCAAGCACCTGGGGAACGGCTCGCTCGGTGGGGTCCTTCCGCACAAGTTCGCGCGAACGGGGAAGCACTTCGACGATGAGCGCCTTGTCGTTTCGCTCGGCGAACGAGACACGCACCCTGTCGCCGATCACCGCGCGGACGCGCTCTCCCTTCACGAGCGACGTTGCGTGCTTGCAGCGAAGCTCAGCCCCGTCCTCAAGACGCACCAAGGGGAACCCGCGGTCGAGCTTGACGACGCACCCGATAGCAACCGTTTCTTCCAACAACTTCCCCTAACGCTGGCGTTCCCGCAAGTAGCGGAACAGTCCCATGAGAGCAAACCCGACGACAGTGAGCGCGGCACCAGCCGCAAACGCCTCGGGGCGGAACTCCTCGACATGATGCGACCCTTTCGCAGCCACGGCAACGCTCGTCGCATGCACGTCGCTCAATCCCTGGTCTTCGGGGCAGGCGAGGTGGAACACCCCGCGAACCTGCAGCATCGTCCCTGTGGTGCCATAGCGTCCGAGCGTGTCGATATGCGACGCGGACTCGCGCGTCATCAGCACCGAAACCGATGCGTTGCTCGAGTTCGAGGCCTCGGCGAGCGTGACCCATACCATGCCGTCGCGCGCATCGATGATGTCTCCCACCGCCTCGCCGGTAATCTGCACGGTCTGCTTGTCATAGTAGGAATCGGCGTTCGACAGGTCGATGATCGACGAATCGTAGATGAACGACGAGTCGGGTCGCTGCTGAGGGTTTATCAGGTTGGAATCATCTTCGCCGTCGCCGTCGTCCGCGAAAGCGACAACAGGCATGCATGCGAACAGGCAAAACGCTACCGCGAGCGCAACCCGCAGCGCGCGTCCGAAAAGCGAGGCCCAAGGTGTCGTATCGTGCCTGTTCATTGGCGCACCCTCCTTTTTCGGGGAGCAAGCGACGCGATAATCTCGGCCAAAACGGCGAGCAGCGTGACGAACTCAAGACGGCCCGCCCACATCTGGAAGATGTAGAACGCCTCAAGGGAGGGCGACATGCCAGGCGTCACAATGCCGGTGATGATTCCGCCGTTCGAGGTCATGGAGACCGACTCCATGATGGCCTGGGATGCCTCGTACCCGTGCGCGATGCCCACGAGCGCGCCGACCGAGTACGTGATCACAAAGAGCACGAACACGGTCATCGCCTCCTTTACAGCATCGGAGGAAAGAACGCGTCGTCCCAGATGGTTATAGGAAACGACAACGCGAGCAGACGAGGGGGACACCGCCTCTTTCACCGTGGAGACAATCGACTTGAAGATGATGCCCACCCGGTGGAGTTTCACGCCGCCTGCGGTCGATCCCGCCGAGCCGCCAACCGCCGCAATCAGCGCGAGCGCGAGGAAGGCGCCCGACGAGAACACCGTCGTGAGCTGATTGGTCGTTACATTTTGGAACCCAGTGGTAGAGAACGCCGACACCACCATGAACAGGCCGCGGCGAATTATCGCGGGCAGGTCGGAGAACAGGGCGCTCGCCGAAAGAGACGCTGCGACGACAACCGTCATCACGAGCAGCCAGATGAGCATCGTGCGAATCTCGATATCGCCGAAGAAGGATTGCAGGCGCCCCTTCCACACCTCGGCATGGACGACGAAACTGATCGAGCCCAAGATCATGAGCAGCATAAGGAATACCTCGATGGGAATCGAGTTGTAGTAGGAGACGCTTTCAGCCATCGGTGCGAAGCCGCCGGTGTTGAACGCGGAGATTGCCAGCCAGATCGATTGCAGCACAGCACGGACAGGCTCCATGCCGATCGAGATGCACAGCGCGGTGAGCACCACCGCGGCGATGAAGATGATGACGAGCGTGATGCGCAAAATGAGCTGCGTCGTCTGGACGACGTTGGGAACCACGTGCTCGCTTCGGCCCTCGGCAGTATAGAGCGACGACCCCGAACGCTTGCCGAAGATGCCAAGCGAGAGCGCGACGACGATGAGTCCCAAGCCGCCGACCAGGTGCATCATGAAGCGGAACATGTTATCGGCGTTGGAGAAGTGGTCAATGTCGAGCGCGACGGTGGCACCTGTCGTCGTGAGACCCGAGACGCCGTCGAAAAGCGCATCCATGTAGGTGGCGTAGTGCCCGGACAAGAAAAGTGGGACCGATGCGAAAAACGCGAGCACGATCCACGCGAAGCCCGTGACCGCAAGCGCTTGGCGGCGGCCCAAGCGACCAGGCTCGATGCGCAAAAACTGCAACAGCGTGCCGATGACGAGCGCGATGCCGATTCCCAGCAGGTAGCGCTCGGCGGGCTCCCATTCCTGGAACACGAGCGCCGTTATGAACGGCACCGCCATAAGCGCCGCGAAGAGCTGGGTGAGCGTGCCGAGGTAGTGTCCGATGACGCGCAGGTCGTAAAGCGAGAACCTCTGCCACATGGCGCTACCCCATCAGCACGCGAACGACGCTCACCAGGACCACCATCGCAAGAAGAAAGCACACGAGGAACAGCACGACGATCGTGAAGCCCATGAGGGGCGTCGTGATGGATTCGCGTATGTCAGACCAAGACTTTTGCATGGGGCATATTCTAGTACATTTGCCGAAAAAGGCACGTCGGACGCGATGGGTTGTCCCATAGCGGGCACAATCTCCCCCTTCAAACGCAAAAGAGCCCGGATGCTTGAGGGTGCATCCGGGCCATAAGGGGATAGATCCGCCGCATCTCAGATTGCGGCGAGGATCATTGTGAGGAATCGGAGCTCGATGGCTCCCTGAATTCTGCCGTTCCCTGCCAATCGGGATTCGGGACAGAACCCTTGATAAACTTTCTCTTGGTGCAGCCGCACTTCGGACAAGAGGGAATGCCAGGCGGCATGTCGGCACCGCATTGCGAGCAGACGATATCGATCTTCGGAATCAATTTCCGACATTTGTTGCACTTGATGCAGGGAAAACATGTCATGGCAAAACTCCTTTCCCGAATCGTAGGGATACGGTTGCAACGCGTACCGTCTAATCTTTCATTCACAGCACGCAGATAAATCGGAGGGAGTGCGAGGACTCAGCGCTCGTCCGAAGACCGCACCAAGCCCTCGCCAAAAGGATTGCGGCCCAACCCGTGGAGAGTGGCCGGACCGCAATCGAACGGAAGAGACTTGCTAGTTGTTCGCAGCCCACTTCGCCTGGACGGTTGCCGCACGCGGCATCGCGAAGGCGATGAAGCAGGACACGATCATGGCGACAGCAACGATGACGAACGCGTAGGCGGTCTGGCCGGTCGCGTCGATCACGATGCCGGCAACCCACGGACCGAGGTAGCGGCCGACGATGTTGATGGTGCCGATCATGCCAGTGCCCGTTGCACGGCACTCATCGTTGTAGTACTCGCCAGCGCCCGACATGATAACCGTGATAACACCGGTGGATGCGCTGATAAGGGCAATGAAGAAGTAGCACGGAACCAAATCCGGAGCCGGGGTGTTCAGCAGGTAGATTGCATATCCCGCAGAAAGGACGCCCGTGCAAGCCACCATGATGCCGATCATGTTCTTGCGCTCAAAGCGGTCGGACAGGCTGCCGACGACAAGCTCGGTGATGATCGTGAGCACGCCGCCGATGGTGAGGGAGAACGCAGCGGTTGCCAAATCAAAGCCGTTGCCGGTCATCGACACGACATAGTACTGCGTTGCGGCCATGTAGCCCAGCTGGTACACCGCGTAGAACAGGCCGAAGTGCCAGGTGATACCCATTCTCGCAACTTGACGCAGCGGGGAGACCTTCTTACCGGAAGCCACAGCCTTCTCCTCAAGCTTCGGAGCAGGAGCAGCCTGGGTGCCCTTCGGAGCGCCATAGGGAGCAAGGCCCTTCTCCTCGGGACCCTCGCGGAACGTCAAAGCGACGAACACGGTGATGAAGGCGAAGTAGATGCCGAACGCTACGTAAGCCATGTTCCAACCGAGGCCGTTAATGACGAGCGGCGCAACAACGCCGAGGATGAGCGCTGCAAAGTTAGCGCCAGGCGTGCACAGCGACATGCCGAAGCCACGCTTGTTCGGCGCAAACCAGCGAGAGATGATCTTCGGGAGAATCGCCATCAGAAGGCCAGCGCAGCCGATGCCGCAGATGGACCACGTGACGATTGCAGCAGCAAGGCTCGTGCCGCCGAACAGACCGAAGAGAATCGTACCGACGGACGACAGAGCGCACGCCAGCGTCATAGCCCAACGCGTGCCGATCTTATCGCCCAACATGCCCCACACCAGCGACAGGCCGGCGTAGAAAATCATGAACACCGAAGTGATCAGGCCAACCTCGGCGTAACCGACGCCCAACGTCTGTCGCACGGAATCGAGTGCGATAGACGGTAGGCGTTGCGCCGCCAAAACGATACCAGACAGCAGAAAGCCGCCCAGGCAAATCACGAATGCGTAGTGCAAGCCTCCTGATTTCGCTTGCAAATCTTGCTCAGTTTGAAGCATACTCACCCCTTTTTCTTTTGGGATTCTTTAATCCCACTCCTTTATTTGCATAGAAGAGCCTTGAAGAAACCCTTCCTACGCTCAGCTTTCCGCTGGGAATTCCTCTTCTTGTTGGCAAGAGCCTCCTCGTTAAAAGCGCGCGCATTCTCTTCCCCAGCAACGATTTCGAGCTCGGCGCATTCGCGAACGCGAGCCTCATCCGCTAATAGAGAAGCGGCCTTCTTCTTGAGTTTGGCGGGAACATAGATATCTACGCCGTAGTTCTTGTCCCTCTGCATGGGAATCCCCATTGCCATGATGGGGTGGTTCATCTTCATGGTTCCGCGGTCGATACCGTAGATGGGAATACGAGCCTCCCGAAACAGATATGCCATGCCGTCATATTCCCAGGTCATGGTAATATTCTTAAGGAAGCTCCACGTTATCGTCTTGAACTCTTCGATATCGGTGAGCGTAGTCCATCCACGTTGCCTCTTAGCCATGCCGTCCCCCTCTTTCACAGCACTAGCGCGGTACTAAATCGGTTGCGCCCCACGCGTCTCGAATGGGACGCAACCTCGATATCGTGGTGCGAGCGGACGAAGCGCTCGCCCGCACCACGCGAGCAATGCCCTTAAATCATGAAGATGGCGGTCTTGTCGCCGAGCTCCTCGGCTCGCTTCGCCATTTCCTCAGGCGTGCCATACTCCATGCAGAACGACTGGCAGTGCTTGACGCACGCCGGCTTCTCCCCCGCTTCGACGCGCTCGGCGCACTGATCGCAGAGCTTCGTGGGAACGGGAACATAATCCCAGTTCCAGTCGCCGGGATGGGCCTCAAACGGCTGGATCTCGGTCAGCTTGATGCCCCACTTGCCCAAACCGCACTGAAGGTGGTTGCGGCAAGCGATTTCGCAGCTGTGGCAGCCGGAGCAGTACTTGTAGTTGATAAGAAGTGCCTTCTTGCTCATTTTCTTCTCCTCTCTTTTCTCGGCTACCGACTAGTCGTCCAGGCCGGTGACACGGCGGATATTGCACATGTTCGACTTGTAGGGGCTGCCCTTGTACATGCGCCCGCAGCTGTCGTTGGGAAGCAGCGTGTTGATGTTCGACTTGAACGCGCCGAAGTAGTTCGGAGCCTCGCCGTCCTGCTCGGGGAACCACCATGCATGCGTCGCGTGCACCATGCCGGGCTTGATAACCGGGGAAACCTTCACCTTGAGACGTGCCTTGCCGGTGTCATTGAAGACCTCGGCCCAGTCGCCCTCAGAGATGCCGTATTCCTTGGCGGTCTCGGGGTTCACGGTCAGCACCGGCCACGGATCGATTTCGCGCATGCCCTTGACCTGGCGCCATTCGGAGTGGAACTGCGTCCACTTGCGGCCGCCGGTGGTAAGGATGATCGGGTACTTCTCCGCCATCTCGGGGTTGGATTCCTTGCTGAAGGGAACGGGCTCGATCATCGGCAGCGGCTCTTCGCCCCAGGACTCGAGCTGCAGAGAGTACAGCTCGATCATGCCGGTGACGGTGTTGAAGCCGGGCTGGCCATCGCTGCGCAGCTCGCCGGTTTCGTACTTGCGGTAGTTCCAACCGTTGAAGGAAAGGATGCCCTTGTGACGCAGCTCATCGAACGTCATGCCCGTCGGCTCGATCTGGTTGTCCATGAAGTCTTCGATCGTTTCGTACTCGGCCCAAGCTTCGGGGTTCAGGCGCTTGCCGAGCTCAAAGGTGACTTCCAGGTCGGACTTGGTCTCGCCGTAGTCGATAGCCTTCACCTCGGCGCCGAGGTAAGGGGTGTGGCGGCCGTAGTGAATCTGGACGACGCCGTCATGCTCGATGAACGTGGAAACGGGAAGGAACAGATCGCACAGGGCCATCGCCGTCGGCGTCATGAAGAGGTCCTGGACCACGTTGAAGTCCATCTTCTGGCAGGCGTTGATCCAGCGCTGCGGCTCTGCGGGCATGCACACGAGAGCATTGCAGCTGTTGAACCAGATCATGTGCACCGTACGCTGATCATCGGGGAGCTCGAGCTCAGGAAGGATGGCGTCGGACTGGACGTTGGAAAGCGCGTTGCGCTCGATCGGCTCGCGGTCGTTGCCGATACGGCTCTGCTTCTCCTTTTCCGCAACCCACTTGATCTGCTCGTAGCGCCACGCACCCGTGAAGGACGCCTTGGGGCCGAGCACATTGCCGCCGGGAACGTCGACGTTGCCCGTGATGGCGATGAGGCTCAAAACAGCCTGGATGTCGGAAAGCGCGTCGGTCTGCATCTCCATGGCAACGCCCATGAAGATGGAGCAGTTGCGGCCGGTGCCGTCGGCGGTGGCGTATGCGCGAGCAACCGTGCGCATCTGCTCGGTCGGAACCTGCGTCAGCTTCTCGATCTCCTCGTAGGAGTACTTGTTGATTCGCTCGACGAGCCAATCGAAGCCGTACACCCACTTCTCGACGAATTCCTTGTCGTAGATGTCCTCATCAACGATGACCTTCAGCATGCCGATAGCGAGCGCCGCGTCAGTGCCCGGGCGAAGCTGCAGCACGTGCTCAGCGCGAGAGCCCATCCAAGTGATCTGGGGGTCGACGACGATGAGCTTCGTGCCCATCTTCATCATGTCGATGATCTGGTGGCCGAAATAGCCCGCCGGATTGGAGACGAGCGGGTTCGAACCCCAAACGATCATGTACTCGGGGCGCTCGAAGCGCGGGTCGTTGTACTTGTCGTCGAAGAACATGCCGCTGTCGACCTCGGGATAGCCAGAGCCGAAGATGTTCGCCGCCATCATGCAGCGAGGGCCGTAGCAGGAGTCGCCGGAGATCGGCGCCGCGACGTTAGCCGAGCGGAAGTCGGCGAACGAGATGACCGGGTAGAACATCGTCGCCTCGCGGCCGGTGCCACCAAGGGTCAGGACGGCATTCGGCGTTCCCGTCTTCTCGACGACCTTGTTGTAGTTCTCCTCGATGAGGTCGTACGCCTCATCCCAGGTGATGCGCTCCCACGCGTTCTTGCCGCGATCCTTCGGGTCGCGCTTCATCGGGTAGATGATGCGCTCGGGATGATACTCGAACTCAGTCATGTTCAGGCATTTGATGCACAAACGCCCCTGCGTGATGGGATTGCTCTCGTCGCCTTCGATGTCGACGAACTTGCCGTCCTTGATGTGGAGGATAGCGCCGCACGCTGCACCATGGCAGCCAGGTGCCGACCACACATTCGTGCGAACGTAGTAGTCGTCATCAGTGCCGACTCGATATTCCCCTTCTGGAATCTGCATTCCATTCCCCTCTCTCTTCGTCTTGGAGTGGTTTTTGCAGATGCCATTATGGGAGGCGGCGACGTCATGGGCCAAGCGATGAATATGCGCCCTCGAAAGAAAAAACGACGCCACTTGACGTCGTTTTGATTATTCTTCAGGCGGGATTAATGACGAAACAGAATGAACCCTCGTCAAGCGCCCATTCCGTTTCCTCTCGGTTGAGGTCGGGGTCGTGCGCCGCCGCCCTCGCCGACCGTCGGGCTCAGAGCCGACGCCTTAGATTGCTGGGCCGAATACAGCGAACCCTAGCAGGTCCTTAGCGGTTCTCATCGTCGGCAAGGAACGCGCAGAACTGGGAGAGCGCCTCGTTGGTCTCAACGTTGCGAACCGCCACGCAACAACGAACAGCAAACGTCTTGTCGTCGAAATGGCGCAGCACCATGTCATCGCGCGAACGGATGCGCTCGTCATTGCGCAGTTCCGGCGTGAAGACATAGACGCATTCCGCCGGCGCATCGAAGAAAAACGACGCTTGCGACGTGGGGTTGAAGCGATAGAACCGCGGCTTGAACCCCCTTTGCGCACACATCTTCGTTATCGCAGGCGCCAGGGGATGGGCAAGCTCCATGCTACACATGATGGGCACGCCTTTGAGGTCTTCGGGGAGCAGCTGCTCCTTCCGCGCAAGCGGATGCCCCTTCTTGCACCACAGTACAAGCGGCTCTTCCATCAGATCGAATTCGATCGATCCCTGAGGCGCCTCGCCCTCTGCTCCGAAAGGATGATAGCCGATGGCAACATCGACCAAGCCTTCAGCGAGCGACTCACCCGGAGTCTTGTACGCCTCGTTTCTCAAGGTGAAGTGGAAAGGAACCGAGCACTCTTTTGAAAACGCATGCATGATGCGCTCCAACTCGCGCATAGCGCCCGAGAAGACGTAGGGGTCCCAAACGATGATCTCGTAGTCGGTCTTCTCCGCAATCTGCCGACTTTCCTCGACGGTCTTGTTAAGCCGTTCCACCACGTCGACGATGCCGTTGTAAAAGCGCACGCCCGCAGGAGTCAGGCGACCCTTGTCATGGCGGTTGATCAAGCTTATCCCCAGTTCAGTCTCAAGCGCGATGAGATGCTTGCTCAACGTGGACTGGGAGATGTGCATCTCCTTCGCCGCCGCCTCGATCGTCTTGCTCTCCGCCCAGACGATGAATTCCTGAAGCATGTCTGTTCTCGCACAATCCCCCTTGTCCGACTCGCGATACGCCAAACGGCTCAAGCGCACCCGTCAATCCCCTCTGCAGCTCCATATATATAGAGCATTGGCAGGGAGCAGAGCTAGCCATCCGAAACGGAACACCATCATTCCATTTCGGAATCATCGAGTAGCGAAAAGTGCGCCGAGAAATCGCGCGGGCCCGTTGCCCGAAATGCAAAAAGGCTGCCAGGTCATAGAACCCGGCAGCCTTAAACTAACTATCGACCCCCAAGCCTTTACTCCACCGGCACGGCGTCCAAATCGAGCGGCGCCTCGACGCGGCAGGTGTAGTCCCCCGCGGTGTCGTCGATGTCGATCAGCACATGGCTGCGGTCAAGCAGCTTGCCGCGGACGGCCGCGTCGGCGATGCGGTCGACCACTTCGCGCTGGATCAGGCGCTTCAGCGGACGAGCGCCATACACCGGGTCGAAGCCGTCGATTGACAGATGCTCAAGCGCCGCGGGCGTCACGTCGAGCGACACGTGGCGGTCAGCCAGGCGCTTGCGCACGTCTTCGAGCTGGAGCTTCACGATAGGCTCCATCGACTCGATCGACAGCGGCTTGAACGTGATGATATCGTCGATGCGGTTCAGGAACTCGGGTTTGAACGTGGCACGCAGCGAATCCTGAATCCTGTTCGTAAACTCGGCGAGCTTCTTCGACGCGGTAGCCACATCGGCCTTCAACATGCCTTCCATCATCTCGCCCATCGACTCGTTCTCCTTCGCGAAGTCGCGAATCTCCTGGCTGGCGATGTTGCTCGTCATGATGATGATGGCGTTCTTGAAGCTGACCACACGCCCCTGGCCGTCCGTCAGGCGACCATCGTCAAGCACCTGCAGAAGCACGTTGAACACGTCCGGGTGCGCTTTTTCGATCTCGTCGAGCAGCACGACCGAATAGGGCTTGCGGCGCACGGCCTCGGTGAGCTGGCCGCCCTCGTCGTAACCCACGTATCCCGGAGGGGCACCGATCAGGCGCTGGACGCTGAACTTCTCCATGTACTCGGACATGTCGATGCGCACCATGGCCTTCTCGGAATCGAACAGGTACTCGGCGAGCGCCTTGGCGAGCTCGGTCTTGCCAACACCCGTGGGACCCAAGAACATGAAGCTGCCCACCGGGCGGTTCGGGTCGGAAAGCCCCGCGCGGTTGCGGCGAATGGCGCCCGCCACCGCATGCACGGCCTCGTCCTGGCCGACGACGCGCTCATGCAGCTTGTCTTCCAAGTCGGCGAGCTTCTCCATCTCGCCCTGCATCATTTTCTGGACCGGGATGCCCGTCCACGCGGACACCACCTCGGCGATCTCGTCTTCAGACACCTCCTCCTTCAAGATCGCGCCGTCCTTCTGCTTGCCGACAAGCGTCTCCTCCGCCGTCTTCAAGCGCTGCTGCAGCTCGGGGATGGTGGAATAACGCAGCTCGGAGGCGCGCGAAAGGTCGCCCTCGCGCGTGACGCGCTCCTCTTCGGCCTGGGCGCTTTCCAGGTCGGCCTTGAGCGTCTGCACGTTCTCGATGACGTCTTTCTCATTGCGCCATTCGGCCTTGCGGCGGTCGAGGTCCTCTTGCGCGCTCGCGATGTCACGGCGCAGCGCCTCCAGGCGTTCCTTCGAGGCGTCGTCGCTCTCCTTCATGAGCGCCTGCTCCTCGATCTGCATCTGCGTGAGCTTGCGCTCTGCCATGTCGACCTCTTCGGGCATCGAATCGATCTCAATGCGCAGACGGCTCGCCGCCTCATCCATCAGATCAATCGCCTTGTCGGGGAGGAAGCGGTCGGTGATGTAGCGGTCGGAAAGCTCCGCCGCGGCAACGATAGCGCCGTCGGTGATGCGCACGCCGTGATGGATCTCATACTTCTCCTTCAAGCCGCGCAGGATGGCGATGGTGTCTTCCACCGTCGGCTCGCCGATCATGACCGGCTGGAAACGGCGGGCAAGCGCTTTATCCTTCTCGACGTACTTGCGGTACTCGTCGAGCGTGGTCGCGCCGATGGCATGCAGCTCACCACGCGCGAGCGCGGGCTTAAGCATGTTGCCCGCATCGAGCGTGCTGTCGCCCGAGGAGCCGGCGCCCACGATGGTATGCAGCTCGTCGATGAACAAGATAACCTTGCCCTCGGACTGTTTCACCTCGCGCAGCACCGCCTTCAAGCGGTCCTCGAACTCGCCGCGGTATTTCGCACCCGCCATCATCGCGCCCAAGTCAAGCGACACGATGTCGCGGTCCTTCAGGCTGGAAGGCACGTCGCCTGCGACGATGCGCTGCGCAAGTCCCTCGACGATGGCCGTCTTGCCCGTGCCCGGCTCGCCGATGAGCACCGGGTTGTTCTTGGTGCGGCGGGAAAGCACCTGGATGGTGCGCCGGATTTCCTCAGAGCGGCCGATCACCGGGTCGAGCTTGCCCTCGCGCGCCTGCTGAGTGAGGTTTTGACCATACTGCTCCAAGGCTTCGAACTGGGCTTTCTCCTGTTGATCGGTCACGCGCGTGTCGCCACGGAGCTCTTCGTAGGCCGCCTCGATGTTCTTGCGCGTGATGCCCACGCCGTTCAAGATGCGCCCCGCTGGGCCCTTGTCCTCCGAAAGCGCGATGAGCAGATGCTCACTTGTGGCGTAGCTGTCACCGAGCTTCTCGGCTGCCTTCACCGCGTTGTCGATCGTCTTCATGAGGTCATTGCCCGGCATCGGCATAGGCATGCCGCCCTGCGACTTCGGGCCGCGCTCGACCTCTTCGTTCACGTTGCGCTCAAGCTGCGCCGGATCGGCGCCGATGCGCTTGATGATTGCCGCGAGGTTGTTCTCATCGGCATCGAGCAATGCCTTTAGAAGGTGAATCGGCTGGATGACCGCCGATTCGGCATCGCTCGCCACGCCCATGGAGTTCTGAAACGCCTCCTGGGCGGTGATTGCTAGTTTGTCTAACCTCATAATCTAAGCCTCCTTCGTAAGGAGATGGTTTGCCATTTAAGAGAGGCGCCGAAGAACGATAGCGCCCGGGGTGACGCCGCCGACGTCGTTTTGCACGAGCGAGTTCACGCTTTCGCGCGTCTCGAGCTCATGCACGCGATCGGCCAAGCGGCGCACCCGCTTGTGCAGGTCGTCGATTTCCTCGTCGCGCGCGTCCAAGCGCCCTTGCAAATCGAGGATTCGCGTCACGCCCGCAAGGTTGATGCCCTCGTTGGTGAGCTCGTTGATAAGCCCGAGCCGCTCGATGTCGGCCTGCGAGTACATGCGGGTGTTGCCGCTCGTTCGCTGCGGCGTAACGAGGCCTTTCTGCTCGTACGCGCGCAGCGTCTGGGGATGTACTCCCGCAAGCTCCGCTGCCACGCTGATCATGTACAGGGGTCTGTTGCGGTCGTCCATTACCATGTCCTCACGTCCTCGCTCGTCGCAGCCTGGAATTCCTCCAGGGCCCTGCGTTGTCCATCGTTCAAATGCTCAGGAACCTTAACGATAACCTTGATCTTCAGATTGCCCGAGCCCTGTCCCTTCACTCGCGGTGCGCCCTTGCCGCGAACCGTGAGCTTCGTCCCACTTTGCGTTCCGGCGGGAACCTTCACGCGCACCTTCGAGCCATCCGGCGCGGGAATGACGACGCTGCCTCCGAGCGCCGCCTCCGCCACGGTGACCGGCACGTCGACGAGCACGTCGGCGCCATCGCGCGAGAAGTACGGATGGGGCTCTATCTTGGTGGTGATGAGCAAATCGCCCGCCTCGCCGCCGCCCGTGCCCAAGCCGCCCTTGCCGCGGAAGCGAAGCCTGCCGCCATCGACGGCCCCTGCGGGGACCTTCACCGTGAAGGTCTCGGGGGCGTCCTTGCCGGGAATGCGAACAGTCACGCGCTTCTCGGTACCGCAGAACGCCTCATCAAACGTCACGTTCAGGGTGACGTTCATGTCCTTGCCCTTCTGCGGGCGAGGGCCTCGACGCCCGCCGCCACCGAAGTTGCCGAAATCCCATTCCGTTCCGAAAGCGCCTTCGCCGCGGCGAATGCTCTCCAGGATGTCGGCCCAGCTGCCGGCGCCGCCCATGCCGCCGAAGATGTCCTCGACGTTCACGCCCTGGCCGCCGCCCCAGCCACGCGGGATCTGATTCTCATTCGCCGTGCCGTACTGATCGTAGAGCTTGCGCTTCTTGTCGTCGGAGAGAACCTCGTACGCTTCGTTGAGCTCCTTGAACTTGGCCTCGTCGCCGCCCGCATCGGGATGGTACTTGCGCGCAAGTTTGCGGAATGCCTTCTTTATCTCATCGGTGGACGCCGTGCGCGGAACGCCCAGCGTTTTGTAATAATCCGGAGTTGCCGGCATACACGACCACCTGCCTTTCTCACTTGAAAAACAAGGGCGGGCTCACGCGCCCGCCCCCATACATTACTTTTCGGTTTCGTCCTCTTCGGGCTTGGGTCGCTTTGGGCCGCCGGTGGTCACCGTGACCATCGCGGGCCTGATGACCTTCGCCCCAAGGCGGTACCCTTTTTGGTACACTTCGTGGACCGTCTCGTCGAACGCCTCCGTATCGGGAACAGTCGCGACCGCCTGAGCCTCCAACGCGTCGAATGCCTCGCCGGTCGGATCGATCACTTCCACGCCGTCCTTCTCGAGCACGCCGACGAACTTGGAGTGCACCGCGCGAACGCCTCCAAGCAGCTCGCCTTCGCCGTTCTTCTCAGCATAGTCGATCGTGCGCTCGAAATCGTCTATCACGGGAAGCAGGCTCGTGACCAGCTTCTCCGCGGCGCGGGCCTTCTCGGCTTCACGCTGCTCGTTCGTGCGCCTGCGGTAGGTGTCCCACTCGGCGTGAAGGCGCATGAACTTGTCTTTCCACTCGGCAGCCTCGGCCTTCGCGGCAGCAAGCTCGGCTGCTGCCTTCTCCGCCTCGGCCTTCGCATCGTCGGCAGGTTTCTCGCCCTCGGCACCCTCGGCGGGCTTTTCCGCTTCCTCGGGCTCGCCCTCGAGCACTTCTGCCTCTACCGGCTCGGCGGCAGCGCCCTCCGCAGCCGACTTCGCATCGGCCGCGGTGGCGCTATCGTTGGCGCAGGTTGGGGAGGAGGAGGGAGCCTCTGCGCCCGTGTTGGCATCATCGATGGGAATACTCACGGCGTCGTCCTTTCCAGATTTCGCCATAGCGATTACTTGCCTTCTTTCTTGTCGTCGTCGACGACTTCGTAGTCAGCTTCGATCGTGTCGTCGTCGGCAGGAGCCGCGCCGCCCTGGGCACCAGCCGCTGCAGCCGCCGCAGCCGCGGGGTCGCCGCCGTTCTGCGAGTACACAACCTCAGCGAGCTTGTAGCCAGCCTGCTGCAGCTTCTCGACCGAAGCCTTGATGGCCTCGATGTCGTTACCCTCGAGCGCGCTCTTCGCCTCGGCGATAGCGGACTCGGCGGCCGCCTTCGCGTCGGCCGGCGCCTTGTCGCCCAGCTCATCGAGAGTCTGCTGCGTGGCGTTCACCAAAGAGTCGGCGTTGTTGCGCGTCTCGACTTCTTCCTTGCGCTGAGCGTCCTCGGCGGCGTGCGCCTCGGCGTCCTTTACCATGCGATCGACTTCGTCGTCGGAAAGCGCGGTGGAACCGGAGATCGTGATCTGCTGCTGCTTGCCCGTGCCCAGGTCCTTAGCGGAAACGTTCACGATGCCGTTCGCATCGATGTCGAAGGTGACTTCGATCTGCGGAACGCCGCGACGCGCCGCCGGGATGCCGGAGAGCTGGAAGCGGCCGAGCGTCTTGTTGTCCTTGGCCATCTGGCGCTCGCCCTGCAGAACATGGATTTCCACGGACGTCTGGTTGTCGGCGGCGGTGGAGTAAACCTCAGTCTTGCGGGTCGGGATGGTGGTGTTGCGGTCGATCATCTTGGTCATGACGCCGCCCATAGTCTCAACGCCCAGGGAAAGCGGGGTAACATCGAGCAGCAGGATGCCCTCGACGTCGCCGGCGAGCACGCCGCCCTGAACAGCCGCGCCCATAGCAACGACCTCGTCCGGGTTCACCGACATGTTCGGCTGCTTGCCCGTCATGCTCTTCACGAGTTCCTGAACCGCAGGCATACGAGTGGAGCCACCGACGAGGATGACCTCATCGATGTCGCCCTGGGACATGCTCGCGTCGCGCAGCGCCTGCTCAACAGGCTTGCGGCAGCGATCGAGCAGATCCTTGGTGATGCGCTCGAACTCCGCGCGGGTGAGCGTGTAGTCCAGATGCTTCGGGCCGGTGGCGTCAGCCGTGATAAACGGCAGGTTTATGTTCGCCTGCGTGGTGGAGGAGAGCTCCATCTTCGCCTTCTCGGCAGCTTCCTTCAAGCGCTGCAGGGCCATCTTGTCCTTGCGCAGGTCGATGCCGCCGTTGTCGGCTGCGAACTTGTCGGCCAGCCAATCGATGACGCGGTGATCCCAGTCGTCGCCGCCAAGGTGGTTGTCGCCAGCGGTTGCGGAAACCTCGAACACGCCGTCGCCGAGTTCCAGGATGGACACATCGAACGTGCCGCCGCCAAGGTCGAACACGAGGATCTTCTCGTCCTTGTTGGTCTTATCGAGACCGTAGGCAAGCGCTGCTGCCGTCGGCTCGTTGATGATGCGGAGCACTTCGAGGCCCGCAATCTTACCGGCGTCCTTCGTCGCCTGGCGCTGCGCGTCGTTGAAGTACGCAGGCACGGTGATGACGGCCTGGGTGATGGGGCTGCCGACCTGCTTTTCGGCATCGGCCTTCAACTTCTGGAGAACCATTGCCGAGATTTCCTCGGGGGTGTAATCCTTGCCCTCGATGTTAACGACCGCACGGCCGTCCTTGCCGGCCTCGACCTTGTAGCTTACCTTGGACTGCTCAGCCTTCGTCTCGTTGAAGGAGCGGCCGATGAAGCGCTTGACGGAAGAAACCGTGTTTTCCGGGTTGGTGACTGCCTGGTTCTTCGCAGCCTTGCCGACGACGCGCTCGCCGTCCTTGCGGAAGCCCTCGACCGACGGGGTGGTGCGATCGCCTTCGGCGTTCACGAGGATCTCAGGCTCGCTGCCTTCCATGACCGCCATTGCCGAATTCGTGGTGCCCAAGTCAATACCGAGAATCTTAGACATTATGTTTCCTCTCCTTTGTAGAGATAGTTACCGTGGTTTCGAGGGGGAGGCTTTCAGAAGAGCCGCTCCGAGTTTTCGCGGCTGCCCCATCGACCTACCCGTTCGATATTGCGTACTATAAAATCTAAGTGCGAAGCTGTCAAGTTTGCTTATGGATTTCGCTAAGGTTTTTTGCAAAACTAGTGCTCAAACGATTGACCTGCGATAACGCAAATTATGGTATGCAGGAATTGTGAAGATATCACATACGAAATCTAAGTCAGGAAGACTCAAGGAGGCCAATCGAAGCGGGGAAAGAATGCTTCAAGCCGAGGCGCTGCGACGAAAAGGGGCTCACATTCCCACGGCGAAGAGGAAGCCCCCTCGCGCCCCGCGGCGTGCGAGCATTCCCCAAGCCCGCGGCAAACGAGGGCCCCGCCCCGCGCGGCGCTACGGCAAGAGAAGTTCCTCGATGTTGAGGCTCTCGCAGTTGAGCGCAAAGACCGACTCCCCCGCTTGAGCATCTGACCAGGCAAGAGGACCTTTCCCCAGGAAGGCAAGCCGCACGCCCGCCGCCTGCAGTGCCCTCACAGCGCGGTCTTGCGTGCCTTTGCGCACGCGCATCGAGAAGTAAAGTCCCCGGTCGAGCCCTTCGAACGCGACTTCCTGCGCAAGGGAGCTCTCGCGCACGCGGCCCACCAGCCCGTCCTGCAGCCGCTTCACATGGGTACGCAGGCGGTTCACATGCCGCTCGTAATGTCCCTGCTCGATGAAGCGGGCGAGGGCAAGCTGCTCGAGTGGGCTGACCGTGTTCGAATAAAAACCCAGTTTGAGCTCGAATTGCGCAGCGAGGTCCTCGGGAAGGGCCATATAAGCGATGCGGAATGCCGCACCGAGGCTTTTCGTGAACGAGTTCAAATAGATGACGCGCCCCGCCACATCGACGCTCGCGAGCGGCGCGATCGGGCGCCCCGACATGCGGAATTCCGCATCGTAGTCGTCTTCGATAATGAAGCGGCCGCACGGCCCGTCGGAGGAAAACGCCCGCGCCGCATCCATTCGCGACCAGTTGAGCAAATCGCGTCGGTGGGCGGCGGACATGACGACCCCTGTCGGGAATTGGTGAGCGGGCATCACATGCGCCACGCTCGCGCCGCTTTCACTCAATGCAGCGACGTCGATGCCTCCCGCCGCAAGCGGAACGCTCGCGCAGCGCGCGCCCTGGGCATCGTACATGCGCTCGAGCAGCGGATACCCCGGAGATTCTATCGCGAAAGCGCGGTCGCGCCCCAGCAGCTGGATTATCAGCTGATAGAGCGTCTGCGATCCCGCAGCGACGACAATACGCTCGGCGGGGACATCCATGCCGCGGTATTCGCGCAGGTAAGCGGCAATTGCCCGACGCAAGCGCGGAGACCCGGCGCCGAGAGCAGCTTGCGCGAGCGTTGCGGAAGACTCCTCTGCAAGCGTCCGTCGCATCACGCGGGCCCAAGTTTGATAGGGGAAAAGCGCCGTTGCCGCCGACTCTGACGAAGGTGCGGGGGTCACCGGGCCGCCTTCCGAGGCGAAGGTCGGAACGCCCTCGGCCATCCGCGCCGAAGTGCCTGGGGACGCGAGCCTTCGCTCGGAGAAGGCAGCGGGAAACTGCGTCATGCCCGCAGAGGCGGGAGAAGGCTGCCGAATCGCGTTTTCGTGGATGCTGCCAGACGCTGCGCTCCCGCGCAGGTGGTCTCCGCCGCGCTGCCCGTCACGTTTCCCGCCGCATTGCCAGCCGCGCGCAACGGGAGAAAGCTCGCACGCGAAGTAGCCCCTGCGCTCTTCGGCGCGCACATAGCCTTCCGCGATGAGCTGAGCGTAGGCCGCTTCGACCGTAATGACGCTCACACCGAGATTGCGCGCGAGCGCCCGCTTGGAGGGAAGCTTCTCGTCGGGCAAGATGTTCCCATGGGCGATATCGTGGCGAATACGCCGATAGAGGTAGTCATAGCGGCTCGCGTTTCCTCGCTTGCCCATATCGTAGGACAGCATTTCCCGTCATCACGCCAATCTGGTCTTATTAATTACTCGCAATTTGACCATATTAACAGGATCAAGTTCGACGTATGATGCCAAACTATCAAATGCCGATAGAAGGAGTAGGAAATGACCGAACCGCAAACCGCAACCGAACGTGTTGCGTTGAATCGCCAGCTCGCCCAGATGCTGAAGGGCGGCGTCATTATGGACGTCACCACACCCGAGCAGGCGCACATCGCCGAAGAGGCCGGAGCCTGCGCCGTCATGGCGCTCGAGCGCATTCCCGCCGACATCCGCGCGGCGGGCGGCGTGTCCCGTATGAGCGATCCGAAGATGATCAAAGGGATCCAAGAGGCCGTGTCCATCCCCGTCATGGCGAAGTGCCGCATCGGGCATTTCGCGGAAGCGCAGGTGCTGCAGGCCATCGACATCGACTATATCGACGAGTCCGAGGTGCTCTCCCCCGCCGACGACACCTACCACATCGACAAAACCCAGTTCAACGTGCCGTTCGTGTGCGGGGCGCGCGATTTAGGCGAAGCGCTGCGCCGCATTGCCGAGGGCGCCACGATGATCCGCACGAAAGGCGAGCCGGGCACGGGCGACGTCGTTCAGGCCGTGCGCCACATGCGCATGATGAACGCCGAGATTCGCCGCGTCCAGAACCTGCGCGCAGACGAGCTGTTCGAGGCCGCCAAGCAGTTGCAGGTGCCCGTCGACCTCGTGAAGTACGTGCACGAAAACGGCAAGCTGCCAGTCGTGAACTTCGCCGCCGGCGGCGTGGCGACTCCGGCAGACGCCGCGCTCATGATGCAGCTCGGCGCTGAGGGCGTATTCGTGGGCTCGGGTATCTTCAAGTCCGGCAACCCCGCCAAACGCGCGCAGGCGATTGTAAAGGCCGTGGCGAACTATACCGACGCCAAGCTCATCGCCGAACTGTCCGAGGACCTTGGCGAAGCGATGGTCGGTATCAACGAGAACGAGATCGCCCTTCTCATGGCCGAGCGCGGCAAGTAAGCGGCCCCTCGAACGTCGATATCGCCTGAAAGGTCTTCATATGGGAAAGAAAATAGCCGTCCTGGCTGTTCAGGGGGCGTTTGTCGAGCATGAGCGCGCGCTTTCGAAGCTGGGATGCGAATGCGTGGAACTGCGACAAGGGCCCGACGTTCACCAGCCTTTCGACGCGCTTGTGCTGCCGGGCGGCGAGAGCACGGTGCAGGCGAAGCTCCTGCGCGAGCTCGACATAATCGACGAGCTGCACCGCCGCATTGCGGACGGCATACCCGTTATGGGCACTTGCGCGGGGCTCATCCTCCTCGCGAAAACCGTCGAGGAAGGCGTTCCCGCCGCAGGTGACCCTACCGCAGAAGTGGTCGGGGGAGCCGTCGCGCCAGGAGCTTTCGGCACGCTGCCCGTCACGGTGCGACGAAACGCTTACGGGCGTCAGCTGGGGAGCTTCCACGCAAAAGCACCGTTTTCAGGCATCGAGGGCGACGTTCCCATGACGTTTATCCGGGCGCCCTATATCGTCGATGCCCACGAGGGTGCGACCCCGCTCGCCACGGTCGATGGACGCATTGTCGCCGTGAGAGCCGGCAACCAGCTCGGCGTAGCCTTCCATCCCGAGCTCGACGACGACCTGCGGATTCACAAGCTGTTCGTGAGCCTTATCGGGTAGGCGGAGCGCCCCGCAAACAGAAAGGCCGGCTGTCACAATCGTGAACTGCGCCCCAGAACTTGGACGGCCTAAATAAAGACTACGCCGCGAAGGAC
>OLNW01000909.1_pt1 | contig 32172 bp, 20 predicted proteins | sample 1672121 | NCBI WGS metagenome assembly OLNW01 (sample SAMEA3136648, study PRJEB25190) | human gut metagenome
CGAAAATAGATCTATCCTCGAAAATATTCTCTTAATCTGAGGCAACTTATTTTTTCATGTTACTAAAATGGTAATCAGAATATATAATCTTCCTCAGGCATGTCAAGATCATGGTTGAAGAACATCACAAAATATATCGGGAAATATGTGATGCCATCCTTTTCAAAAACCTTTGATCCATTGGACAACACACACGCCTGCCGGATCGCATAATCCCTGTTGGCCACAAATCTGTCAAGAGCACTGTGTGTCGCGTAGTCTTTTCCTGATTTTACCTCAAGCGGTATTGATGACATATTCCTCACATCATCAATCAGATAGTCCACCTCACCGTTTTTCTTGTTATCATAATAGTACAGGCCGAATCCGTGCGCCTTCAGTTCTTGGGCGACAACAGTCTCGTAAACCGAGCCAAGATTGACAGAGCGGATGTCTTCAAGAACCGGCCTGATGTCGTTGCCATATAATATTCCCGTAAACAAGCCACAGTCATTAAGATACAATTTGAGAAGATTCTTCCCCGCATTCTGTCTGAGCGGATAAGTAGGCTGACTTATGGCATCCACCTCCAACGCGACCCCGGAAGACACAAGATAGTCAAACTCGTCCTGATAGTCACTGGTTCGCTTACCGTTTTTCCCTTCGATGTCCTTGACCTTGACACGCTTCTTCTTGTTTTCAAGGTTTGACGGAATCATTTCATATATTCGTAGAATCTTAAGCTTACGTGAAGACTCCTTTTCGTATTTTGAAGCGTCAAGACCATAGAGTTCCAGAATTTCCTTGTGCACATTGCGAACTTTAACGATGTTATGCTCCTTCACATAAGTATTCACAGCATCAGGAAGACCGCCCACAAGAAGATACTTCCTGAACAAGTCCAACATTTTCCTGTGTATGGATTCGTTGGGCGAGACCCTCTCTTCAAAGCACCGACGCAAGTCTTCTATAACGAGTCGCCCTACACCGTTGGCCCAAAGAAATTCCTCGAAATCAAGTGGATACATATGCAAAGGAGTTATGCTTCCTATCGGGATGGATTGTGTCTTCTTCAATGTGACCCCGAGCAGAGATCCGCTTGCTATGTAGGTAAAGCGCCCATCTTCCATAAGAAACTTAACCAAGGTAAGCAGGTGGTCATAGGCCTGGATCTCATCGATGAACACGAGCGTTGATTTCTTGTCGGACATCCTATCCCCTGCAACAGCACTCAACGCAAGATAGAAATTCTCTGTTGTCTTGGCTTCCGCAAACAGCCTGTCACCCTGCTTGTCTTTCTCCATGTTAATCTCAATGAAGTTCGGGAACAACCGGCTTCCGATCTCACGGATAATGAAAGACTTCCCGATTTGTCTTGCACCATCGACAACAAGCATCTTATCGCCACCAGACTTTAGATAGTTTTCTATTTGTTTGGAAATCTTACGCTTAAGCATATCTCACACATTTATTCCAAAATTTTACATAGGCAAATATACATTTATTCCGAAAAATATGGAAGCCAATAACGCATTTATTCCATAAAAAGAAAAAATTTTTGTAGCAGACGCGAAAAGTAGCACGGAAAATTCGCGCCGAGAAGTAGAAAAGTGTTCCGTGCACAGATCAGGCTCTTCCGCTCACGAAGGTCCCCATAAAGGCCTTGTTGTGAGCAAGAAGGCTGATCTGGCTCACGAGGTGTTCACAAGGAGCAAGGTGGTGCGCAAGAAGGAGGCGAATCACGCGCGAAGATCACGCGTGTGTCGCAGACGGTTCAATGTATTGGGTCAAGACTGGTCAAGTGCCTTGAGAATCTCGGCGGCGAGGGCCGGGGAGACGAGTTTGGAGAGGTCTTCGAGGGAGGCGGCGGCGATGCGGGCGACTGAGCCGTAGTGCATAAGAAGGCGTTTCTCGGTCTGCTCACCGACACCTTTGATATCCCTTAAAGCACTCTGGATCTGGGCTTTGCTCCTGAGGCTGCGGTGGAATGTGATGCCGAAGCGGTGAGCCTCATCACGAATGTGCATCAAGACTTTAAGAGCCTGCGAGTTACGGTCCAGAAACAGAGGATAAGGATCGTTCACCCTGATCACAAGTTCCATACGTTTGGCAAGGCCGATGACCATCAGCCTGTCCATCAAGCCCAATTCGGCGAGAGCCTGGCGGGCGAACTCCAACTGCCCCTCACCGCCGTCTATCACTACGAGCTGCGGAAGGTCATCCGGAGCCTCTTCAAGCATTCTTGAATATCTTCGGTTGACGACCTCCTTCATCGAAGCGAAGTCATTGGCCCCGATGACCGTCTTGATCTTGAACTTTCTGTAGTCCTTCTTGGACGGAACACCGTCCCGGAAAACCACACAGGACGCCACAGGATTGGTTCCCTGGATGTTGGAGTTGTCGAAGCACTCGATGTGGGTCGGAAGCTCCTTCATTCCCAAGGCCTTGCGCAAGTCCTCAAGAACCATCCGGCGATATTCGTCAGGATCGGTGTGCTCCCTCTGCTTGATGGAGTTGAAAAGATATTCCTTGGCATTCTTGACGCTCAGTTCGAGAAGGGAAAGTTTGTCGCCGCGCGCCGGGATGCGGAAGTCGATGCCGTCTATCTCCACATCCGGCTTGAACGGCACGATGACTTCTTTCGCCAAGGCGCCGAACTTGGATTCGATCTCCGCGATGAACGTGCTGAGTACAGATGCCTGCTCCTCCTCGATGTTCATCTTGAAGCCCAGGTTCAACGACTGGATGACAGATCCGCCACGAACACGCAGGAAGTTTCCGAAAGCCTCCTGGCCATCGAAAACCAGAGAGAACACATCACAGGAAGTATCTGCGACAGAGGATATTATCGAATGTGAATAGTGCTTCTTCAAGGACTCTATCCTGTTTTTACAGACCTGCGCCTCCTCGAAACGGAGCTCCGCGGCCGCACGCTTCATCTCGGCCTCATATTCACGGATTATCTCATTCACGCCGCCTTTCAGCAGACGGGTGATCTCGGTGACGTAGGATGAATATTCCTCCTTGCTGATCGCGCCAACGCAGCAGCCTTTGCAGCGTCCGATGTGGAAGTCCAGGCACGGGCGGAATTTGCCCCTCAGGATGGCTTCGCCGGTGATTTTGAGATTGCAGGAGCGCAGCGGGTAGTTCTTCCGGAAGAACTCCAGAAGGTAGTTGGCGTGCGAGACAGAGCTGTACGGCCCGAAATAGGTGCCGTTCTTCCTGTCCACACGCCTGGTCAAATAGATCTTCGGAAACTCGTCGTTGGTGATGACGATCCACGGGTAGGTCTTGGAATCCTTCAGCAGGATGTTGTAGTGAGGCTTGTACTGCTTGATGAGGTTGTTCTCCAGCAGCAATGCGTCCGCCTCGGAATCCACCACAGAGAACTGCGCGTCGGCGATCTTCGAGACCAGGATCCGAGTCTTCACGTTCAGCCTCTCCGGCGGCACAAAGTACTGAGCCACCCTCTTGTGCAGATCCTTGGCCTTGCCCACATAAATCACCTTCCCCGAGGCATCGTAGTAACGATAGACCCCCGGGGAATGTGGAAACAGGGCGATTTTCTCCCTGACTGTAAGACCCTTCTCGCTCAAAGCGTTTGAATATTACTTCTTGGCGGTCACGTACTTGGCGACCTCCTCCTCAATGCCTTCACCGCGGAGATCCCTCTTGACGATGGTTCCGTCAGGTCCGAAAAGGATGATGTGAGGAATGCCCTGGATGCCGTAGAGATCGGTAGGAACAGCCTGCGCGTCGATGATCTCGTTCCAGTTCACGCCATAAGCCTTGGCGGTGTCCACGGATGCCTGAGGCTGATCCCAAACAGCGACGCTGAGCACATCGAAATCGTCACCGACGTACTTGTCGTAAACATTCTTGATGTTAGGGATCTCCCTCTTGCAAGGGCCACACCAGGATGCCCAGAAATCAACGAGGACGTACTTGCCCTTGCCGACATAGTCGGAAAGCTTCACGCCGTCGATGTTGAAGTCTGTGAACATCATGCCTTCGGCAGTGGTTTTCTTGGCATCGTTAGCCTTTTTTATCCTTGCGATGCCCTTTGTCTCAAGAAGAGACGGATCGAGCAGGTTCAGCATCGAATCCACCTGGGCAGGAGCGAGGTCGTACTGCAGATTACCGAACACTGACGCACCGAGGGCGTTGTCCTTGTTTTCCTCAAACGCCTTCTTGTCACATTCGCTGACAGCGGCGTCATAAGCGTCGATGATCTCGGATCTCGCGGAATCCGCGGCCTCGTCCCCTAAAGCCTCCAGTTTGGCCCTGGCGTCTTTCTCCAGCTTGATCATAGTGTCAACGTAAGCCTTGTATTTTTCCTGGACAGAAACCGCAGGTGTCTTGGAAACGATCTCACCCGCGCCTTCCTCATTGACAGAGAAGGTCAGCGGAGTGCCGTCAGGGATGAACCTGGCACGCACGCCATCAGCGGTCAAAACAGCGAAAATCGCCTTGTTGGCAGGAAGCTCGACAACGAACTTGCCGTCAGTGACAGCGACGGTTGTGTCAATGTCCATTTCCTGGATCTTGATGTTGACACTTTCGGGAGCGCCCTCACCGAAAGAGCCTTCCAACGTTGTCTTGTCAGAAACCTTAGGGCCGCACGCGACTGCGGCAAAAGCAGCCACGGCTGCCAGAATGAATGATTTACGTCTCATATTCATGATTATTAATGTTCAACCTTTCCCGCCTCGAAGCGACACCACACAAGCGAGCCGCTTTTCCGCAACAAATGTAAAGTTATGAATATTTTCGAGAATATGAGTACCTTTGTTATACAGAATCAAATAATTATTGAATATGACGCTGAAAGCCAGCATAAAATCAATGAGACTGAGGACACTTCCGCTGTCCTTGTCCGGAGTGATCCTCGGAGTGACGCTCGCAGCGGACAAGGCAGATGTCAGTCCGTGGACAGCCGCGCTGATCTTCCTGACAACGGTATGTCTGCAGATCCTCTCAAATCTGTCCAACGAGCTCGGCGACACCTTGAGCGGCACCGACTCTGCTGACCGTCAAGGCCCCCAGTACGCCCTCGGCAGCGGAGATATGACCGTAGGAGACATCAAAAAGCTCATCGGAATATTCATCGTCCTTTGCATCGTCTCCGGTCTGGCGATGATAAGTGTTTCCTTCAGGAGCATATTCAAAACTGAGTCAATCTGTCTGGAAGTGCTTGGCGCGGCGGCGATTGTGGGTGCGATGAAGTACACGCTCGGAAAGAATCCTTACGGGTACAGAGGGTTGGGGGATATGTCCGTGTTCATATTCTTTGGCCTTGTGTCGGTGCTCGGTGGGTATTATGTCGCGGCTCGGGAACTGCCGCCACTGATTATGCTACTGCCTGCCTCCGCCATCGGATGCTTCAGTGTCGGTGTGCTTAATGTCAACAACATAAGAGACATGAAGACGGATGCGGTGAATCGTGTGACCGTGGCCATCAAGCTCGGGATGAAGGGGGCGAGAATATACCAGACCATCCTGGTCACATTGGGCTGGGCCTTGATACTGGTGTTTTGCGCGGTCTATGATTTCGCGCCGGGACATTACATATTCATCATCACTCTTCCATTGTACATCAAGCACTTGCAAGGTGTATGGACCCGGAGCGAGCGTGCTCTCGACCCGATGCTGCCGATGCTCGTGATCTCAACTTTCTTCCTCTCCATCCTCGCCGGAGCGGGATTTTTAATTTTTTAGGAATATGCCGACAAAGACAAAAGTCAGGAATATGTTCGACAGCATCGCTGGCGACTATGACGCTCTGAATCACATACTTTCACTGGACGTGGACAAGATCTGGCGCAAGAAGGCCCTGAAACAGATCGTGGACGCTCCGGCCCCGGTCCAGGTTCTGGACCTGGCCTGCGGAACGGGAGACTTCTCGATCGCCATCGCCAAAGCTTTGAGCAGGTCTCACAAACGAGTCGGGACTCCTATTGAAGCACATGTTAAGGCTCCAGCCAAAGTACCAGTCGAGGCACAGGTCACATCGACAGGTTTTGTGACCGGAGATTCCGGGAGATCGGACTTAATGACCAAGGGACACGTGACCGGCGTGGATCTGTCGGAGGGTATGCTGGCGGTGATGCGCGAGAAGGTCGCAAAAGCCGGCCTGACTGAGATGATAAGCATCGAGGAAGGAGACGGCGAGAACCTGCGGTTCCCGGACAACACCTTCGACCGGGTCACCATAGCCTTCGGAATCAGGAACTTCGAGAATAGAGAGAAAGGCCTAAGGGAAATGCTCCGCGTCCTCAAACCCGGCGGCCGCCTCGTGATCCTTGAGCTCTCCCGCCCAGAGAACAAAGTCATCCGCTGGTTCTACGACCTCTATTTCCTCCACATCCTCCCGAAGATCGGCGGCAAGGTCTCCGGTGACAAGGCCGCCTACGCCTACCTCCCCGCCTCTGTGGCCGCCTTCCCTGGCAAAAAGGCGTTCATGGCCACGATGCGCGAGGCCGGCTTCCGCACCGTCACCCACAAAGCCTTCACCCTCGGCATCTGCAGGATGTACACCGGCGAGAAATAGGAAAAAAAGCGTGGCATCTAAATTACTGAATATCAAGATAATAAACTATGTCCTGGTGGGAGACATCGCACCAGGACATAGCGTTTTTCCTTGATTATAAAGGAGTTATCTGCCACGATCGTCACTTCGCATCGACACTGACATTGTCGCAGTTTTCGAACGTGAAAGGCTCACCTTGCGGATCATATTCATAATCCTTGTTGAGAGTCACCTTGTTGTCCCTGTAGGTGACACCGTCCACGCAGTAAAGGTTCAATATTCTTGGATCAAAGGTCTTGAAGGTGTTGTCCTCAATCGTGATGTTGCTATGGTAGCGGCTTGCTTCCTTCTGCGGGATTCCGCTGCCTACCGCGATGCAGGCGCTCCCCCATCCCTTGCAGCCATGTAGACAGTTCTCGAAGACATTGCCTCTGATGGTCACATCCTTGACACCTGACTGCTCGTACCAGTAATTGCCGTCGCCCTCGAAAAGGATCGCGGCACCGGGAACATGGAAATAGTTGTCTTCAATGACGACCTTGCCTTTTGATCCGATCAGAAGACCTCTTGCCCTGTTGTTGCCGAAAGAACAGCCTTTGATCAGCACCTCTGGCTTCACAGACGCGTCGGCAAGCACATCCCTCTCCTCAAACCCCTCCGGTATCGGCTCCTCGAAAGTCACGACGGAATAGTCATCGTTGAACTTATAGACCTCCTTGACTTTCAATGTGTCGTACGTCATCATCGTGTTGTGGCTGACAAACTCCATATCCATTCCAACCTCGGCGAAATCCTTCCCATAGTTCGACCACAGAAGCAACTGGTTGTCCGAGACTTTCCGACGAGCCACCGCATACCATCCATGAATGTTGGTGGCATCGTCCTTCTGGTTCATGAACGTGCATCCGATCATTCTGATGAAGCCCTTGCAGTTCACGAAATGGGTTGCGTCGGCTGTGATGCTTATCATCCTGCCCTTGCCCGGAGATGGAACGACATTGACATTGTTGAGTTCAAGATCCTTGGATCTTTGGGCAATAACGCCCATTCCTCCGCAGTGCCAGATGTTCACATCCTTCAAGGTGAACCCGTCGCATCTTTCAAGCGTGAACGCGGGGTTCAGTCTGGCCGCGGCGCCGAAAACGAGGGTGTTGCCCGTGGTTACCCTGATGTCTTTCTCATAAACTTTGTAGTCTCCGTCAGGAAGAGCCTCGGCCTGAAGTCCCGGACCCCACACCCAATAGTCCCTGACATAATGAGCGACTTCTTTTTTCTCCGTGTCAAACTCCAGAAGATTGCCATAAGGGTACTTATTGCGGAACTCATCCCTAAACACGATGATCCCGCTCTCAAGGCTTATCCTATAGTCATCCGGGAACTTGACCTTGACCCAATCCTTGCCCGAACCCGTTATCAGACCTTCGGAATGGAATGTTCTTGTGTAATCAATGTCAAGACCGCTGACCGACACATTTCTGGAATCCTCGACATTGAACGGCGAGATGAATCCGGTGAACAGCAATGTCGTGCCGTTGCCTTCTATTCTAAGGCCGTCGGCTCCGACGATGTCAAATGCTATTCGCTTGTCACTCGGGTCGTTGTTGCTGATTTTCTGAAACTTGCCATAGCAGTAGTCCGGTTTGACAGGAAGAGTGCCCCCAGGCAGCACAAGGGTGCTTCCTTTGCTTTTCAGACAATCCTCCAAGGCCTTTCTTATGGCCGGCTCCACATCGTTCTGAACCATCTCCTCCGTCAGATAATCCTTGAGAAAGACTGTCTTGCCTGCCGGCTCCATAGAGCATGACGCGGCGAGGCAGACAAACGCCGCCATCATTATTTGAATTCTTTGTGTCATTACCTAAGCGATATATTCTTGATTTCCTTTCCTGATTTTACTGAATACTCACGGAGTCTTCCATCACAACTGATTCCGATCCTGAGTCTCTGTCCATCAAGCCTTTTAACCTTGATGTCGAAGTCTTTACCGAATGCTTTTACGTGATTCAACGCCATCTCATCCCAATCGGACGGCATCCGGATCTTAAGATTGAATGAGTCGAATCCGGAAGGCCTTATTCCGAAAAGACCTTCGGTGATAACCCTGCAATAGAGTGCGCTCTCCCCCGACAGATGCCGCTGCGACCCTTCAGGGTAGGCCTCGACCGGATACGGGACGTGGGTTCCGAGAAGGCGGCGCTCCGAATAATTGTGGAGTTGCGAGAGAGCCGCATCCGCATGACCAGCGGCGAAAGCCCCTCTAAGCGCATAGAGCGTTGACCTGTCCCAGAATGTGGAACTGCCCTGCTGGGTAAGAATGCCATCCTCCGTCATCATCTCGGATGAGAACAAAGCGGCAAGCGTGCCTTCAGCCCTGTCGTCAATCCCGAAACACAATGGCAGACAAATCCAGGACCTCAGCAAGTCGTTTCCTTCGTAGTAACGGTATGTCTCATAGCCGCTTACGTTGGCCGAGAAATAGCGACCTAGTGATTCTCGCAATCGCGCCGCCCGCTTTCGGTACAGCCTTGTCACGGAGGAAGTCTCCCCCAGCAAAGGGGCAAGGTATGCGGCGGACACCAGCCCGTCGTAGTAGAGGCAGGCCGTCGAAAGATTGGCGTCTCCGGCAGGGAAGCGGCCCTCAAGCTCATCCGAGTCTGATTCCGGAACTCCGGCAGCGTTGAGTTTCCGGTGGCAATACTCCAGACACCATTTCAAGAACGGCCAGAGCTGCTCCGCCTCGTTCTTGTCTCCTCTCGCCAGAAGATACCTTGACAGCCCATGCGCTATCATAGCCGCATCCCCCCTGTCACCTGCTCCGTCCCAGATGTCCGTCCCCTCGGCAATTATCGAGCTTGGAACCGGTTTGAAATCATCATTCATGAATCCTGAATAAAGCCGGTAACAGTTGAACGCAGATTCGTTGCCGACCGCATAGCCAAGGAAAGGATAGAACGGATTGACATATTCACATTCGTCATTGCACCAAAGCGCGGCATAGTAGGACTCTCCGCCGGGACCGTGCATAAGGCCTCCCTTTGTCCTGTAAATGCTTTCCGAGGCTCTGATCTTGGCGAATCTAAACTCTGTGTTGATCACAGTGTCAGGTGTTTCCAGAATCAGGGACGAATCGATGGCGTCGCGGATGAAGGACATCCTGGCGGAATATTCCGCATCAAAGTCCGGAACAATCATGCTTCCTCCTTTTTCCCGGTAGGCTTGGAAAGCCACTTGAAATCCGATCTCCTGCCAAGGCTCAAGAACATAGGTTCCACTTCCAAATATGTCTGCCCGGATCACATAGCTGCCGTCCACTCCCTTGTCGGCCAGGGTCTTCGCCTCCTGGCTGAACTTCGGGACATTAAGCACCAGCGGACTGGCGGAGATATTCCTTATGCTGTAGATCTCGCAGAGCATCGGATGGACCTTGCTTGGAAACACCGTTGTCCTGACTTCGGCGACCGGCTTCGGATTGTCTCCTCTGGCTCCTCCGACATTCGCCTTGCCGACACCATATTCACTGATCACTGACAGGCCTCCGTCAATGGACACTTTTTTTGTCGACAGCTGTTTCGGCACAAGGGAGTTGATCCCGACCAGCGACATGACGTCCGTACCCATCCTGTAAAGCAGGCTGGCGTGCGTGTCATTAGGGACACGGCGAAGCATCGGGAAAACCAACGATCTTTCATGGCCGAACAGGCCTTTTTCGTCAACCATCCATCGAAGGACGCAGGAAACCTGTTCCCCGCTCATCTCGATGTGGTCGGAATATGGCAGGACGATCCTTTCGGGATTCAGCTCTATAGAACCGTCCGTTCCGATTGTCCAGCACGTCTGCGAATATGCCGCATTGGCGCTCGTTACCAGTGCCAGAATGGCCCACAGAATCCTTTTCATCACGTTTTTATTTTATTATTCCCACATCTTTGACTTCCCAGTCATCCGTTCTGAACGGAGCGAAAGGCTGACCGGAGGTTGTCATCACGTTTGCGTCCTCGGGATAGTTTCTGAAAGCATAGCGAGCGGCTACAGGCTCGGGGACATCTTCCGACCAGACTTCAATCTTATTCTGCCACCAGCGGAAGTTGACTTTGGCCTTATGCCAGACCTTGTCCGCCCCGGCGATCTCAAAGCCTCCCGGAGTGTAGTAGCCGTCCGAGGCGAAACCGAGAATGCTGTCGGACTCATTGAACTCATTCTGTCCGGAAAGATTGTTGAAACTCAGGACAAGCTGGTTGCACTTGTAGTAATCGTTGTACTCCTTCTCCATCGACTTGTAGGTCGGAGCAGGAAGCGGCACTCCATCGACACCATAGTCGTTACGGAGCGCGAGCCATGCAAGCCTGGTGCCCACCTCCATCTTCTTCCGAGGATGTATGCAAGTACGGCTGCCGATGTCTGTCGTTGCGGCAATGCCGCTATGAGGGATTTGAGCCATTGCCTGGTACTGTGCCTCCACGACCAGAGGCAGAGAGCGCAGTCCCTCGCCGTTGTAGGGGTAAGGGGCAAGCTGAACGAAATAGAACGGCATTCCCTCATCCTCCCAGATATTCCTCCACAAGTCAACCATGGAAACCATAAGATTCCTATAGTCAAACCAGTTGATCCTGTTCGACTCCCCTTGGTACCAGATCCATCCCTTGGCCGTGTAATGGCGCAGAGGCCAGATCATCGAGTTGAACAGCCTGTGGGGCTCACTGGTGACCCCTTCTCCGGAGAGGGCGAACTCATGGTTGATCCCCTCGGTGGAGAGGATTGCCTCATCGCTCATCCAGCATTCGATGCGTGTGCCTCCCCAGTTCGAGGAGATCAGACCCACCGGCACACCTACGAGAACCTTGGACAACGCCCTGCCGAAGAAATAACCGCAGGCGCTGAACTGACTCGCGTTCCTCATGGTAGGCAAAAGCCATTCTCCTCCGCAGGTGTCCGCCGGTTCGTCAGCCGGAACCCGGGGAACCTGGAAAAACCTGATCAAGGAGGCCTCGGTAGGAACATCCATCAGGTACTCGGGATAATTTTCGACCGGCTGCATCATGAAACCGCAAAGCGGCATCTCCATGTTGGACTGCCCACAGCAAAGCCAAACCTCGCCGAGCATGATCCCCCGGACGGTGACCGGCTCGCCGTCGGAGATGGTCATGGTGTGAGGGCCGCCAGCGTCAGCGGTCGCTACCCTGACACGCCAATTCCCGTCTGGATCAGCTTTGGTACGATACCTTTCCTTGCTCCATGACACAGACACTGAGACCTTTGCCCCGGCCTTGGCCTTTCCCCAGACATTCACGGAAGTGTTGCGCTGAAGAACCATGTTGTCACCGACGAGCGATGGAAGAGAGACTTTCGCAGACACGGACAAAGCAGTCAGCAACACCGCCGCCATCACAATAAGAAACCTTTTCATATCATTCAAAATTTTAATGCAGACATCAAGTGATCATTGAAAAATAACTTGAACTAAATCTGACACAAATTTAGTTCAACTTATTTTTTAACGCTTACCAAAAATAACAAAAATCATCGAATAGGAGCCATAACATAACAGGCACCACCTCCCGGAGCAAGCGGAACGGCAAGTGTGTCTCCACTGGCCACGGTGTTTTCAGAGATGACATACTTTTCCGGACTGAAATCAGAATCTGGGGAATCCTCAATGGAACGCAATGAATATTCACGCCCTGCATCAAGAAAATCCAGACTGATTTCTATCTCGCGCGAATTCCAGTCGGTCAAGGCACCGATGTACCAGACACCATCCTTCTCCCTTGCGGTCACGAGGAAGGAGCCGAGCTCCCCGGCGAGGATTTCCGTATGATCAAACACCGTCGGCAACGAGGCTATGAACTCCGAGCATGGCAGATCCGACAGATAAAGTGACGGGGAGTCACACATCATCGCCAAAGGCGAGTCGAACACGACATAGGCCGCCACCTGACGGGCTCTGGTTCCCTTGCTCATAGGATTGTGCCAATCTATACGGAATGACTCCTCCGTGGCGTTCCGGTAAGAACCCTGCGTGTAGTCTGACGGACCTTGGATCTGACGGATGAACGGGAATGTGACATCGTACTCTACAGACTTAGGAGAGGCCCATTTCACCTCCTCCAATCCGTAAACACCTTCAAAATTCACAGCGTTGGGGTACGTCCTGTTCAAACCCGTAGGTTTGTATATTCCATGAAGATCCACCATCAGCTTGTGCCTTGCCAGCGCTTCCACGATGCGGTAGACCATGTCAACGCATTCTTGGTCATCCCTGTCAAAGAAATCGACCTTGAATCCTTTCACCCCGATTCCAGAATAGTAGGCCGCAGCCTCTTCCAGTTTATCATCCAGGACATTAGCAACCGCCCAGATAAAAACTCCGACTCCACGCGAGGCGGCATATTCAACCACCCTGACCAAATCAAGGTCTATGCCTTCACGCAGCGACATGATGTCATCCCTGGCCGACCATCCTTCGTCCATCACAATGTAGGGAAGTCCGAGGCGGGCGGCGAAATCGATGTAAGCGAAATAGGTCTCGGTGTTGACACCCGGCTTGAAGTCAACTCCCGTCAGCCCCCAGTCGTTCCACCATTCCCAGGCACACAGACCCGGCTTCACCCAATCCCACTCCGACGGGTCACCTTCGCGTGGCTCCGCCAACAGATAGACAAGGTCATTGACCGGCAGTTCCTTGTCTTCATCAGAAATCGCCACGATCCGCCACGGGTAAGTCCTTCGCGCGGAGGTCTTCGCGATCACATCCTTCCTTGCGGCAATCTTCTTCTGGCAACGCGCGGGATGGATGTAGCAACTGTCCGGCAGACAGGCGAACTCGCCCTTGAATCCGCCTTCCGTTCCCTTTAGGAACATCCCGGGATAGGATTTCAGATCAGACTCGCAGACCACAGCCTTCACCCCGTTGTCACACTCGATGGCCACCGGAAGGAAAGCCAAAGAAGACTCGGTTCCGAATTCGCTGACTCTCTGATGAGTATAGGCATTCTGGAAAGCGTTCGCATAGGGATCTTTCCCCACTGAGTAACTCAGCCATACCATCCTGTCCGACGGCAGGTTGAACTCTTCGGTCTCTCCGCGCACGACCACGGAATCCGAGGCGAAACAGCCATCAGTGACAAATCTCCACGCCACACCGCTGTCGTAGGCCCGGATCTCCAATGACCAGCCGCCAAATGACAGAACAGCCTCGTTGCACTTCCCCGAAACCTCGGCTTGTCTGTAGAACATGGCCTCCACGCTCTCCTCGACGCTGCGACGACGCACCCTCATCTTTCCGGAGTCCCTCCCGAGAACCTTTCCTTCGGTGACAAACTCCATCTCCATCGCGGACGGAGAGATGAGTACGGAGCCATCATGTGTGATTGAATATTCCAGCCTCTCTCCTGAGAGAACCTTGACGCAGGTCCTTCCGTCGGGGGATTCCAGAGAATATTCATTGACCCCGCAAGACACGGCGACAAGGAATGAAAGGACAGCGAGACTTGCCTTAATATATTTTGTAAACATTTCTACTTCAATGATTCTTCTATCAACTCAAGTTCCTTCTGGGAGTAGCAGGTCTTGCACACATCCTCGCCGGCGGCCTTTGAGACATAGGACAGGAAAAAACAGAATTTGTCATAGTCCGTCTTCAGCATGGCTGTTTCACCCTCTTCAAGCGCATACAGCAGCCTGAATGCCTCCTCATAGACCTTCCAACCGTACTTTCTCGCAATTCTCATGAAAGTGTAGTGCAAGGCATCACCGTTGTTCTTCGCGACACCGGCTCCGATGGTCTCATCGTAGGCAATCTTGTAGTAGTCCATATTCTCCGCTCCGGTGTAGAAAACACCGCGCTGTCCCATCCTGCCGCCACAGTCCTCCAGAGCGTAAGACATCCTGAAATTAGCGAATATCTCGTCGTTCCAGTTCCATGTGGAATTGGTTCTTGAGCCGTCGGGACGACAGTATCCGGAAAAAGTATGACCGATCTCATGCATCACACCGAAATTCCAGTCGCCATTATCTCTGGTGGACAGCAATGACTTGTCAATGCCGACATGGTTGTTCCACAGGATCGGATTACCTGCCAACGCCCAATAGCCCGCCTCAACTCCCGGTGTGGTCAGGATGGTGATCCTGGAACCGTTGAAAGGAGTGCCTCCGACCAGCCTTGAGTAACTTTCGTAGACCGAGTCAAGATTGGCCAGCCAACTGTCCAAAGTGGAATCGCTCACGCAGACTTTGTCGGTGTCGAGCGCCAGACGAATATGCTTGCCCTCACGGATGCAAAGCTCCTCCGGCAGGATCTCTCTCAAACTAATGCAGTCCCACCAAACCTTGCCGTGAGCCGTACCTCCATTGTACGTGCCTCCGTGGTCTCCAAGACGGCATCTGATCTGAGCCTTGCCTGTGGCGGCCGGCACAAAATCCACATAGACTTTCTTCCAGTCGCTGTCGCCATAACAGAATTCGGAAGCGTTCCATTCCTGATCAGTGTTCTCAGTCTCCACTGTCAACACCGCCCCACGGCCTTCAGACACTCCAGAAGTCTTGAGGAATGCAGACACGCGATAGATTTTCTCTGGATCAAGTCCTTCAACATCATGACAGACACTCACCTGTGCTCGTTCCGGAGAAGAGATGAAGACACATCCTCCGCCATCCATTCCTTCCTCCTGTCTCCAAAATGCAGCGGCTCCCTCGGGAACCTCACCGTCAAGCACTAACGTCCAGCTACCGTCCCCCAGAACATCCGTGCTGAAATTCTCTTCATAGGAACAGGCCTTCTTCTCCCCGCAGGCCAGTACTGCGGTTGCCATGGGCAGCATGATCGCCGCCGCTAATAACGGGATTCTCATCTGATACTATTTCTGTGTTGAAAGATATTTCTTAATAAGATCAAGTTCGCCGTCAGGGAATGTCTCCCGTACATCCTGTCCGTCAGGAGTGTGCTTGCTGAGTATCGTAAGCAGGTAATCGAATTTCTGCCATTGATTCATCGAGCTTTCCATAACCGAGTTAATCCTTGTCCTGTAGATCTCGTCCCACGTGTCTATCCACACTTGCCATCCGTAGGCGTCACGGATACGCCATAGACAATAGGTAAGGCCATTGCCCATCTCCTCGCACCTGCCGGCCTTTATGATATTGTCATAGGAGTTGGGCGTGTCCGATCTATAGAGGGCAACAACCTCCTTGCCGTGATAGATCTTGTCATTGTTGAAGACCACTCCGTCAAGTTTTTCCAAGGCATAGTACATCCTCCAGTTCGCCATTACCTCCTCATTGAAGTCAAAAGCGCAGGTGGCGCTGAATTCCGTGAAGTGTCCCGGAGCGAAATCATGGCCGAGCTCGTGCATGAGCCCGAAGCACCAATCCCCTTCCTTCACGGACATCAGCGTCTCGGTAATATAATTCTCGTTCCATTGGATAGGATTGCCGGCATATGCCCAAGCGTTGATGGATCCTGAACGGATTCTTATCTTATTCCCACCATACGGTTTTCTTCCGGAAAAAAGCTCCACATAAGCCTCATAGACCTTGTCCAGCTTTGAAAGCCACTCTCCTATCATTGATTCAGAGATAGCGATGTATTTCTTGTCACACATCAAGACAAGATGCTCACTCTCCTGAACATACAGATCATTGTTATAGGAGATTGACACATTGTCGAAATAGGCTACGCCACGCGCGTCGTCACAGTTGGCGCCCAGCCTCAACGCTATCTCCAGATAGTCAGTCTCGGGTTCCAACTCCAAACTCACGGTAGTCCAATCCGTTGTGCCATAGACTCGTTTGGACTTCAAGGACCAGGCGGAATTCAGGGATATACAGGCTCCTGACTCCGGATTGGCTCCGCTGACTCCGCTTGTCTTGATCTTGACGGACACCTTGTAATTCTTCCCCGGAACCACCTTGATTCTCTGCACCACAGCCACATCGACCGTATGGTCAAGAGCCGCTATGCAAAGACAACGGCTGTCCTTGTAGCCGTAGCCGTCTATCTGAGAAACTTTTGCGCCAGATTCGCGCCATCCTCCGACATAGTACCATTTTCCATCCTCGGGGACATCACTGTTCTTTGTCAAGTTGATGTCATCCTCGAAGTTCTGATTAAATATGATGCCAGAAAGATACTGTCCGGTAGGGGGATTATCGGGATTCGGGTCATCCGGAAAATCAATCGTAGGTTCATCCTTACCCGAACACGAAACGGCCACAAAAGTGGCCAGCAATAACGATGATAACAGGGAATATAGTCTCATGTCTCTTAGTCTTATCAATCTTCGCGAACTCAGCGGCGACTTATCTTTTACCGCCTGTTGAATCATAAAGGCGACGGGCGAAGTAACGCCCGTCGCCATATCGACCAACCCTATCGGGTCAGCCTACAGAAAAGTTTACGGGTGTTCCAATAACCAAAGACCGCCATCTGAAGGTCCCAGCTTCCGTCAGCCGGGTTGAATCTGGACTTGTTCCAGATCCAGTCATCGTCCGTCCTTCGGTCACTCACATTGACCATCCTGTAGAATCCGTCCTTGTCCGGTTCCTCGCTGAGGTCAAACAGGATGACACCATCCTTCCATTTTCCGCCGTAGATTATGTAATATCTCTGCGGAACTCCTTCATGAGCAGAACCGGCAGTGAAGTCGATTCTGTTGGAGAAAGAGTTATAGCCGGTCTCATTCTCGGTGAACGCGGTAACTTTCTGGGTCGTCTCGCCACCGCCTTTGTTTGCCGCCACAAAAGTCGCATCCTCTCCGACAGTCAGGTTGAACTCCCACTGGACACCTTCGACAGTCTTGACATAGTCTCCGGTGATCGTCTTCACGACCTCAAAGAACACAGTCTGCCTGCCTTCGTCAAACAATGTTCCTTTAGGGAATTTGTCCTGATCAACCGTCAGCGCCACCATATAGGCGTCCTCTCCGTCATACGGCATAGCGGATGCATCTACCGCGAATTCAACTGTAGCCTTTTTGGACGCCGCCTTGATGCTCGCCTCGCCGACCGACACCTTGGAGACATCAAATGTCTTGTAAGACGTGCCGTTGGCGGCATTGTAGGCGCTCACAGCCTCCGGATCATACTTAAACGAAACCTGAAGGTCGTTGGACAGCGGGGCGTTCATCTGGATCGTGACACTTCCTTTCCGGTAGGACGGAAGAACCTGCTTACCCACGGCCTCCGGAGTCCATGCCCTAAGGGATGTCAGACTGGCGATCACGTAGACCGGGGAGGATTGCTCCACCACATAGCCACCTGTCTGTTCAAGTACAATAGGGCAAAGATATTCCTTGCCTTCTGCCATTCCTTTGCTGCTGAATGAGATGACATCCTCAAAGGTCATCTGTTCCGGATTGAATGTGCCGTCGGAGACCTTGTAGCATGACGAAGGGATTGGTTCATACGAGGTTCCGTTGGCGGCATTGAATTCAGCCACTTTGTCATCGGCAATCTTGATACTCACTCTCTTGGTGTCAAGGTTATTGAAATTGGTACCGGCCTTAATTGTCACAGTCTGGTCAAGCGGATCTATGGACAGGAAAGACAAGACTTCCGGAGTCTCCGGCACATCGACAATGATTGTAGGCTCAGAGGTCGTCAATCCTATGAGTATCGATCCCATAGAACCAAAATCGGCCACCTCCATAGAGGCTCCCGTGAGGACTACAGGAATAAGAAGATTCTCGGCCCCCTTTCCGTTGTCCCTCACAAGCTCGGCGGTCTTGATCGTTACGACAAATTCCGCCTTCTGGGTGTTAGGTGCGAATGTAACGGATTCAGGCATAGTGTAATACTTGGAATCCATCTGTCTGAAACCTGTGGAGTAAATCTCGTTGTATGAATCAATTTCCGCCCCATCCACGGAAAGATTCAGCATAAGCTCCTTTGACACGCCATATGTACGTTTTACGGTAACGGTCACATCCGTAGTCTCGTACGAACTTATCGTGGCTGTCTTCTGCAGGCCGGACAAGGAGAATGCCGGGTCAGGAACGACATCCGGCCTTGGCAGTTCGACCGTACAGGAAGCGACTGTCACTCCAGCGAGCAGCAATATGGATGATATAATCTTTTTCATTTCTGTGATGTTAATAATCTTGGTTAATACGTTACTCAAACCCACAGAGGTGGCCGCGTCCGGCAAGCCACCTCACTAAGGGCGGCCACTAATAGAACGGAGCCTGCACCAGATTGGTGTTGTACGCCACTTCCGAAGCCTTGATCGGTGCCAGATAGTGCTCCATACGGAAGATTCGCGGCATTCCTTCAGTCATCGTGAAGAACTTAGGGTCGGTCGCATTCTCTCCCTCGGCGACGTTAAAGCCATAGACCGGGGTGTTGAGGACACCATTATCCCCATGGGCTATGAACCAACGGCGCACGTCAAAGTAACGGTGGCACTCCCATGCCAGTTCGACACGGCGCTCCTTCATGAGCATATGTCTCATCTGTTCTTTGGTGTAAGTCCCTTTATATTCAGGAATCCCCGCTCTCTTGCGAATCTCGTTCAGGTAAGGAAGTATCGTTGAATGGGATGCCGCTCCGGCATATTCATTCATAGCCTCGCAGTAGTCAAGATAGATTTCTCCGAGACGAATGACCGGGAACGGTATCTGACTGGAGATGCACTCGCCCTTTCCTTTGTCCGAATAGGCCGACAGAGGTATGTTCTTCTGAGGAGAGAGACCCGTGGAGTTATGATCTCCGGTCGAGCGGCTTTTGCCGGCGTTGCCTTTGTTCCAGAACTCGATTGTGGTCATCACTCCGGAACCGTCCTGGTTCCTCATGTCAGGGTGGGTGTAGCGGTCAAGACGCTGGTTCGGGAAATGCGTGGAGGCATAGAACCTCGGCTCTCTGCCGACAAACATCCAGAACGTGTTCTTGATCGTACCGTGCTCCACATCATCCTCGGAAGACCACTGCTTGTTGTCAAACCACTCTTTCAACGGCCTGGCCTCGCTACCGTCCGCCATGAAATAATCATTGGCAAGATTGAGGCTCACGGCGTCACGCGCATTCCACGAATGGAAGCAAGCCGGCAGACACTGCATTGTCCACCAATAGGTGGCCTGCGGACGAGCCCAGATCAGTTCTTTATTCCAGGTTGTGGTTATCTTCTGATAGTTCTTGACATAATCCTCAAAAGTGAGCGGCTTACCATCCTCGGCCTTCGGCTCCAGAAGCTCGTACTTGCCAAGATCGATCACCGCCTTGGCGGCGTCGGCGGCCTTCTTCCATTTCTCGTTGTCGTAGGTCTGGCTGATCAACTGCTTGCCGTCATGGTTCTTCCAGTTGGCATAAACGGTGTTGCCGTTAAAAAGAGGGCTTGCCGCGTAAAGAAGAATCCTTGCCTTCATGGCCATCGCCGCACCTTTTGTCGGGAAGCCATAGTCATCCTCCACCCTTTCCTCCAGCATTGAAGGTATCGCCGCGTCAATCTCGCCGCAGATCCAATCCACGCACTCGTCATAGCTGCTCCTGCTAAGTTTCTCGGAGATGAACGTCTTATCGACTATCGGAATCGGGCCATATTCACGAAGAATCCAGAAATGGTAGATCGCCCGCATGAAACGCGCCTCGGCCTTCATCCTCGGAAGTTCTGTGACAGGATCAAGTTCCTTGCAGTTGTCAACATTCTCAAGGAATATGTTGCAGTGGCGGATGGCCTGATAGAACAGTTGGAAATAGTACTTGTCAGTCGAGGTCACTGGAGTCTCCGGGCTGACCGAACCGTTCAGAACGTGAGGAATATGCCAGTCAAGAGCGTTGTTCGCATCGTCAGTTCCGAACATGTAGTGGTTATAGTAGGCTGATCCCCAGAGTTCAAGCGGGAAGTAATCGGAAGAGTACATTCTGGCGAACCACTTGCGGGTGTCATTACGCGAGGAGAACACCTTTTCCAGAGTATTGAGCTCCTCTGGATCCTGGTCAAGGAAGTTGCAGCCGGCAAACAGGACCGGAACTAAAAGCATAAGAATATATTTTCTCATAATACTCTCTTTATTAGAATGTTAAATTAACGCCAAGGAACACGGTAGCTTGAATAGGATAAGCATCCGCTCCCACTTCAGGATCCCAGAACTCTTTCTTGAACTTGCTAAAAGTCATGAGGTTCTGAGCAGACACATAGAATCTGAGATTGTCCAGTCTCATCCTGTCCAGAGCCTTGCGTGGCAATGTGTAGCCGAACTCAAGGTTCTTCAGACGCATGTAGTCACTGTTGCGCACCCACCATGTGGAGGATTTGTAATTGTTGACGTTCTGTCCCATGTAGAGCCTCGGGGAGAAGGCATACGGGTCAGGGTTCTCCTCTGTCCAGCGGTCGCGGAATTTGGTTATGAGGTTACCCATAAGCTTAGGGTCACGCTCTGCCTGGAAAGGCTGGAAGTACCATCCGGAAGTCAGATATGTAGTCGCCCCGAAAGCACCCTGCATAAGGAAAGAGAAGTCAAAACCTTTCCATGAGAGAGAGGCTCCGAGTCCAAGCACCTGCTCCGGCCTGGACGGAGAGGATGTCCAGATCATGTCATCCTCTGTGATCTTACCGTCATCGTTGACATCACGGTAGCGGATGTCTCCAGGACGCAGCTGCTCTTTGGTAAGAGAGAACTGACGGTAGTACTCCGGAAGGGCGTCAATCTCCTCTTTCGAGAAAAGATGCATGGCGTCATAGAGCTTACGCTCGCCGTAACGGGTACCACGCACATCCTGCCAAGGATTCTTGTAGACCTTACCGTCATCAATGTACTTATTCCGCGCGAAAGTGTAGTTGCCGCGGGCGGTGAACACCATTCCGTTGTCAAAAGCCTTGTTGTACTCAAGGGTCGCCTCGAAACCACGGTTGTCCATCACACCGGTGTTGGCATAGGCAGGATTCTGCAGACCCGCTATCTCAGACACCTGCGGCTGGATGAAGATGTTGCTTCTTTTCTCATAGAATCCTTCGAACGTGGCGCGGAAGGCGTTCCAGAAACCCAGTTCAAGACCCACATTGTACTTGGATGCGGTCTCCCACGTGATGTTCTGCGCCGCAAGCTGATCCTCGGCGAGTCCGCCGATCCCCTTGTTGAAGTTGAGACCGAAATCGGATGTTCCGTCAGCATCCTTCAGAGTTGAGAGGTAGGCAAAGCGGGTTGAACGAATCTGGTCGGAACCGACACGACCGTATGAAGCCCTTAGCTTGAGCCATGTAAGGACGCTGTTGTCCTTGAGGAATCCTTCGTTGGACACGACCCAACCTAAGGCCACAGCAGGGAAGAATCCCATCCTCTGCCCCTTAGGGAAGTTCTCCGAGCCGTTGAAACCAATGTTCACCTCGGCGAGATATTTCTTGTCATAGCCGTAGGTAACGCGCCCGGCGATACCGAGCGAGCGGTTTGGAAGGCTGGAGATGTAGCTGCTGGCCGTGTTGATCCTGTAATCCTTCATGTAGTAAAGCGCCAAGCCTCCCACCTCATGCTTGCCGAAGGCTCTGTCGTAGTTGAGGGAAGCCTCGAAGTACTGGCTTCTGTTGCCTGAGGCCGACGAGGAATAGTTCAGATACTCCTGTTGCTTGTTGGCGTCGATGACCTTGTACTGGATGTCTCCGGCCTCGTCACGTCCGAGAGCCTCATAGAGAGTAAGATCCCTGGAACGTTTGGCGACATCATAGTTGACAGCGTCATAGGCATAACGGACTATGGCCGACAATCCTTTCGCCCAACTCCAGAAAGAGAAGTCCTGAGAGATTGACAGATTGGTACGCAGCTCGTTTGTGGTGGTGGTCTTGTAGCCTCGCTGGGTCAACTGGATGTAAGGATTGTAGAGCGAATCCCTGCCCGGGAACTTTCCATCCTTGTAAAGGACAGGGAATGCGTTAGGGGCGCAGTTGTTGATCCAGAGATAGATGTTGTCCGACCCTTCGGCCGGCTCGACATTGTTGGCCACGTTACCTTGAAGTCCCAGCGAGACTCTTGTCCATTTCGTGATGTCCATGTCAACATTGGTACGGAAGTTATAACGGATGTAGTTGATGTTCTTTCCGTACGATCCGATCTTTGTCGAAACCCAAGGATAGTCGCTGTTGTTCACGGCGTACTGTCCCTCTTGGTTATACACCGACATGGCGGAAAAGTACTTCACCCATTTTGAACCACCCGAGATGTTCACACTCAGTTTCTCGTTCATGGAATACTTCCTCATGAGCACATCCTGCCAATCCACATCCGGATACAACTCCGGATCCGTGCCGTCGCGCATCGCGATAATCTCTTCGTTGGAATATTTAAGGGACTGTGCGGCGGAAGGGTTGGCGTCTATGGCCTCGTTGAACAGGACTGATCGCTCATAGGCTCTCATATAAGACGGACGCTTGGTAGCAAAGGAGAAACCCTGCTCATAGCGGGCGTCAACTTTGGCCTTGCCGTCGAATCCCCGCCTCGTCGTGATGAGGATGACTCCGTTGGCTCCACGAACTCCATAGACAGCGGTGGCGGAAGCGTCCTTCAGCACGGAGAACGACTCGATCTCCAGAGGATCGACGTTGCTCATAGGGCGCTCGATGCCGTCCACCAGCACAAGGGGGTTCTGATTTCCGGTGAATGTGGAGATGCCTCTGATCCAGAACTGGGCATCATCCTTGCCAGGCTCTCCGGAAGACTGCACGGCGATGATACCCGCCACCTTTCCGGCGATGGAGTTGGTAAGGGAACGCACCGGAGCCGTCAGCTCCTTCGGCTTGATCGCCGCCACAGCTCCCACTACGGACTCCTTCTTCTGAGTGCCGAAGCCGACAACGACAACGTCGTCAAGGACATTCTCATCCTCCACCAAAGAGACATGTATCTTCTGAGATGACTTCACACGGAAGGTCTGAGAGACAAAGCCAAGGAAAGAGACCTCGACCGTGGAGTTGACCGGAACAGTGATGGAAAACTTACCATCAACGTCAGTTACGACACCAAAGGGTGTTTTCGTCTCCATCAAAGTGACACTCGCGCCAGGGAGCGGTTCCCCGCCTGTGTCCGTGATGACACCTGACAGAACGGCCTCGGACTGTGCGAAAGAAGCCACAGCCCCCAACAGTAATGTCAAGACAAGAAGCGAAACCTTTAAACTAAGATTTTTCATTCTGACTGATTTTTATGGTTTGCAATAATAGTGTTGTTAATCCGCCCAATGGCCATGTCAAAGGTAGACAGAAAGAGACTATCCCGACCGCTCGTTTATCTTAATTTATACAAAATTTATCCTATTTAGGGCTTTTTAACGGCGACAGAAGTGAAAAACATAGAACTTTTATATTATTTTTGGATAAAACTTGTACGACATGTCTTTAAAACGCACCACCGCTTTTATCGCCCTTTTCCTTGCATTCTGCCCATTCCCGGCCAGCGCGCAGAAGCACAAGTTCATACACTATGGAATGGAAAACGGCATGAGTTCCAACACCATATTCAAAATTCTGCAAGACAAGGACGGGCTGATGTGGTTCGGCACCAATGACGGACTCACAAGGTTCGACGGCACTACCTTGAAGACTTGGAGGAACACACCGTCCGATTCCAGGTCGCTGGGAAACAACTCGATCTACTCCTTGAAGGAAGACATGAACGGCACTCTGTACATCGGTACGGAGAATGGCCTCTACGCTTTCGACAAGAACGAGGAACTCTTCACGGAGATCCTGACTCCTAAGTCGTTACCGGAAGCAGAGATGAACAGTCTCAGCAACATACTTGTACGAAGCCTGGACTTGGACAAGAAGAACAGGCTCTGGATAGCGACATTGGGACAAGGCCTCCTTCGCTACGACATCGAGACAGGTAGGCTTATCCGGTTCTCAAAAGGGAAGGACAACAAATTCGGAATAGATTCTGACTACATCACCTCCGTCCTCTGTGACGGAAGAGGCAGAACATGGTGTACAAATGCCAGCCAGAATATCTATCTCTATGATGACGACAAGAACATGTTCTCCAGAATACACATCTACGATGAGAGAGCGAAAGCCGAGGGCAACGCCGCTTTCAGCCTGTGCGAGGACTACCAGGGCAACATCTGGATAGGAGGATGGGGAAACGGTCTTTTCCGCTACGACAAGACCAGCGGGTCATTCACGAACTACAGGCTCACTTCCGACAACGGAAGCAAGCTATACACCGGCAGGATCCACACTGTCACGGAAGTGGAACCGGGGATCATCTCCTACGGCTGCGACAACGGTATTGTGAACTTTGACACAAGAACCGGCAGGTGCGAGAACATACGTTACGAGCCAAACACCAACAGAAGCATCACCGACAACTTCATCTACGACATTGTGAAGGATCAAGAGGGTGGAATATGGGTGGCGACATACTTCGGTGGGGTGAACTATACCAATAAAAGCTCCTCTCTTTTCAACTTCTCCATGACGGACACCACTGGGAAGAAAGGCAGGGTAATCAGCAAGTTCTGCGAAGATCCGGGCAAAAAACTTTGGATCGGGACAGACGACGGCGGCCTGTTTCTCTATGACATGGCTTCAGAAATATGCAAGGAAAAAATCGTGGACAGGAACATACCGAATCTCAACATCCACGCCCTGCTGAAAGACGGCGACGGGCTATGGGTCGGAACCTACAGCAAGGGTCTTTACTATCTGGACACGAAGAGCGGCGAGACAAGGCATTGGCCGAAATTCAACAGTGACAAGGATGGCACAGACGCCAGTGTCTACGCACTGTTCAAGGACATCAACGGAAGATTATGGATAGGCACCAAGACCGGGATAACGATCAAGGAAGGTGATGATTTCCGGGAAACCCTCGATCTCGGATTCAACAGTGACGTGATCGACATCCGCGGGGACATCCAAGGCAACATCTGGATCGCATCCATAAGCAGCGGCCTGATGAAGTACAGCCCGAAGACGGGCACGATAGGCAAACCTTCGACCAAAGGTGTGATTCCTGACAAGATTCTGGCGATAGAGATTGTCCGGGACATCATCTGGATAGGTACGGCAGGAAACGGACTGATCCGATATGACACAAACACGGGGATAATCACGCCCATCAACTCTAAGGACATACTCTCCTCCGACCAGACTGTCTACAACATCATTTCTGAAAACGACAACCTCTGGGTCAGTTCAAACTCCGGACTTGTGCGATACAACACACAGACGCAAAAAGCAAAATTATTCGGAACCGGAGACGGGCTGAGCGCCAACGCCCTCAATTACAACTCAGGAGTACTTACATCAAACGGGGTGGTTTTCCTTGGCACCAATGGTGGATTCAATTATTTCAGACCGGACGAGATACCGACAAACAGCATCGCCCCGAGACTTTATCTTAGCGACGTGGATTACAGTGAATCGGAGACCGAGGCGAGAGGACTTCTGGCCGAAGCCAGAAAAACCGGGCAAATGCACATAAGGACGGGTCATAAACCCTTGAGGCTGACTTTCTCTGTCCTGAGTTACATTGCTCCGCACAAGAACAGGTACAAGTGGAAAATCGATGATGGAGAGTGGAACGAATATGACTACAGAGGCAATGAGATCAGCTTGACCGGGCTTAAAAGAGGAGAGCACACGATCATGGTCTCCGGATGCAACAACGACGGAGTCTGGAGCGCGGAGATCCCTACAGTGGTGAAAGTCAAGCCCTATTTCTACAACAGCACGGGTGCCATCATAGTATATTCCATCATTCTCCTGTCACTTGTCCTGCTTTTCGCCCGGATTTTCTTTGGGACTATCAAAAGGAACGGAAAGCCAACAAGGCTGAAAGGATACGCCGCGACAGGGATAGAGTACGTTTGGAGACCGAGCTGGAGCTGTTCACGGACATCGCAAAGGGCATCCGTACCCCCGTGATGCTCATCAACGGTCCCGTGGATGAGATCCTGGCAGAGAAGGGGCTCTCCGACAGGGCGCGGAAAAATGCGGCGATCATCAAGAACAGCAGCGACAAACTGCACGTCATCACTCACGAGATCCTTGATTTCCTGCACAATAGCATAGAGAGCCTCCGCTCGGACGTGGGAGATGTATCTATGCCGATGAAAGGAGAGTACCGGAATATAGCGGCAGAGATTGAGAAGACTGCGAAAAAAAGTGCGGCGGACACAGTCCTGCAGGACACCAACACCGTCAAACGAAGGGAGATCAGCATCATGATCATCGATCCGGATGCCCAGATGAGAGAATTCCTGTCTCTCGCCCTCAGCAGACACTACCAGGACATCCACACCGAGGAGAATGCGGAGAAAGCAAAACAGACACTCGACAACGGGGAACGGATAGACCTGATCATCAGCGACGCCGCCGTGGGAATTGATCTCTGTGGGGAATTAAGGAACGAGGAGCGCTTCTGTCATATTCCAGTCATTCTCCTTTCAAGCAGCGACAATCTCAGCCTGAAAGTCAGCGGCATCGGGAAAGGAGCTGACATCTTCCTGGAGAAGCCGGTAGAGATCGAGTATCTCATCACACGGATAAACGGCATTCTCGACAAGAGAAAAATAATCTGGGACAGTTTCAGCAAACGTCCGTACGCCCCGTTAAGAAGCACCGTGCAGGGTAAAGGCGACGAGCAATTCCTTCAGCAAATCAGCGAGATAGTGTCTGTGAGATTTACCGACATGGATTTCTCCGTCGATGACTTGGCGGAGCAGATGCACCTGAGCCGTTCCGTCCTGTTCGAGCGTACCAAGGAGGCCTGCGGCATGACTCCTAACAATTTCATCAAGGAGATGCGTCTGCGCAAGGCCGCCAGCCTGCTGGCCGAGCAAAAGTACAAGGTCAATGAGATCTGCTACATGGTAGGCTTCAACACCCCGTCGTACTTCGCCAAATGCTTCTTCAGGCAGTTCGGTGTCCTGCCAAAGGATTTCGTCGGCTGAGACGACCCAGATGTGCGGGAATGCAGTTGACGTCACAGATCCGAGATTGTCTCGTTCCGCAGATCGGCGATGAGCCTGTCGATCGAATCCTTTGTGACATGCTGCATAACGACAACATGCGACAGTTTTCCGCCAAACGCCGCGTCCTCGCCGCAAGCGAGATTATATTTCCTTACGACTTTGGCGGAAGGACGGCGGAATATGACCGTGTTGCTATATTCATTGTTCCAATAAGGCCAACCTATCCTTTTAAGCTCAGACTTAAGGTATCGCGTGTTTTCAAAAATCCTCGCGGCCTGCTCTGTCCAGCCTTCATCGCCGACCGTTTTCATAAGCCACCAAAATTTGAGTGGCTCGATTCCTGATCGTGAGCAGTTTATCATGCGCATGTTGGCGTTCAGATAAGAGATGTCGTAGGTTGACTGATTGTCGTAAACGTCGCGGGTTGTGATGAAGAGTCCGCAAGGGCTGTCGATGCCGAAGAATTTATGACCGCTGACGCTAATGGAATCAAAGCCAGTTTTCCTGCGGTCAACCAGGTCCTTATATTCGGTGAATGGCAGATAGCCACCGAACAGAGCCGCATCAACATGACGATATACAGCCATCCCCTCGTGCCTTGCCAGTACATCATCAAGAGCCTTCTGATCATCTATGGCACCCTTGAAGGTGGAACCCATCGCATAGACTATCAGGCAAGGGCGTGTAGGGTCAAGGACTTTCTCCAACGAGTCCGGCACCATCCTGCCCATGGAGTCACTCTTCACAAGACGGACTTCGAGGTGTTGAAGATCACAAAGGCGATAGTTGCTGTAATGAGCCTCATCAGAGACATAGACGACGGGCATCTTGCCGGTCTTCCTCTTCAGATAATTGACTCCGAAATAAATACCGTGGTTGTTGCCGTCGGTTCCGCTCATGGTGACAATGCCCCACAGGTCATTCCCGTCAAATCCGTATTTAGGAGCGAAATACCGAATGACCTCACGCTCGAAATCCAATGAGGAAAGAGTGTGGTCACCCTCCTCGAACGGATCTCCCGCGTTGTTGATGATCATCGACTCCAGATTGTTTCCTGTGTACCAGCGGTAAAACTCCTCCAGTCTTATGTCATTGTTGCCTGGATAACCAAGGGTCATACTCCTTTCGGCAAGGCACTCGGACGCCCATCTGTCAAGTTGTTCAAATCCTGAAGAAACCACAACCTGAGCCGACAAAGCCAGACTGCCTGACAGCGCAGTCAGGCCGATCATCAAGCCCCTCATCAGCATGCTGTTCATAACTATTCAATACATTATTGAGTCAACTTAAAAAAGTACCATTCGCCACTTTTTACCCCCGTTGGAAGTACCTGTGTGGCACATATTTTTTTCAAAAAAGACTTTTTCAAGTGGACTCATTATTGGTTATTATAATCGTTCCTTAACCACATAGAAGAGTCTCGGAACCAAACACAAAAATAATGAATTATAGTCATTTCGAACATTTGGATCCATGAGCCCACTTGAAAAAGTGCCATTTGCCACTTTTTACCCCTTACAGAGGTATCTGCGAGGCACATGTTTTTCAAAAACGACTTTTTCAAGTGGACTCATCCATTGCGGATTGAAAGAACCGCACCAATGATTTTGCCTTTTCGGCAAAACGAAGTAAATTTGTGTTCAACGAAACGGACGGACGGTTTGCCGGGTTTCTTTGGCCGGGCCTCTGACGAACAGACGATAAACAGTGATATTCAAGAATATGAGAAAGTACCTTTTGATTGCGGTTCTGGCGGTGCTGCCGTTTTTGGCGGAGGCGCAGAACGGGCCGGCCATTGCCAGGATCGTGTGCGGGCCTTACCTTCAGAGTGTTACCACGGACAGCTTCACGGTGATGTGGATGACGGATGTAGATGCCGTGGGGTGGGTGGAGATCGCTCCGGACAACGAGGAGAATTTCTACTACAAGGACAGGCCGAAGTACTACGACATGCGCGGCCACGGGCTGAAGCCTATCGGCAAGATCCACAAGGTGATGGTTGGCGGGCTTAAGCCCGGCACGAGCTACCGCTACAGGGTGATGATGACGGCGGTGCAGGACTACCACAACAACTACAATCCGGTCTACGGGAAAGGCTCCGGAGCGCCGGCCTACAAGGTTGACCTGCCTAAGGCCACCACTCTCAAAGAGGATTACAGCGAGGTCAGGTTCGCCGTTGTCAACGACGTGCACGCCCAGGACTCGCTACTGCGCAGATTGTTCGCGGACAAGGAGAAGAACAAGGAGTTCGACTTCGTTCTGTTCAACGGAGACATGACCTCCGACCTGGCCTACAGCGAGAAGATCGTCCGGCACTACCTCAAGCCGGCCAGCGACCTGTTCGCCGACCAAACCCCTCTCTTCATGGTCCGCGGCAACCACGAGTTCAGAGGCAAGGACGCGCTGCGGATCTCTGAATATTTTGACTTCCCGGAGCACGGCCCCTACTACACCTTCAAATATGGCAAGTTCCTGTTTCTGGTGCTGGACGGCGGCGAGGACAAGGTGGACAGCGACATCGAGAACCAAGGACGGCTCTGCTCGGAGCCTTATCTGAACGAGGAGGCCAAATGGCTCAAGGGCGTGGTGGAGAGTGATGAGTGGAAGAACGCCGAAAGAAGGATCGTCTTCAACCATATTCCCCCTCAGATCAAGGACGCATGGCACGGCAATCTGAATATGTCACAGAAGTTCCTGCCTATCCTCAACGGTGCGGGTGTCGATCTGATGCTGAGCGGCCACGTGCACAAGTACTCTTTCCGCGAAGTTGGATCAACAGACGCATCCTTCCCTGTGATCACCAACGGCCAGTGGCAGAGGATGGAGATTACCGTGAACGCCAAAAAGATCGCCGTCAGGATCTACGACACTGACGGCAATCTTACCCACACAGCGGATCTTTAGTAACCTTCAAAAAATAACCTGCCTCATCTTAAGGAATCTTTTCGGTCTATATCTGTTTTCTCATCAGTCATGTGCCACCGGCACACTCCTTCTTCGAAAATAGATCTATCCTCGAAAATCTTCTCCTAATCTGAAGCAGGTTATTTTTTTCACGTTACTTAGAGGTCTTGTTCCACAAGGACTTCAGACGGTCAGGGAAGTGAGGGAATTCTTCAGATTAGCACACAGCGGATCTTTAGGGGTCTTGTTCCACAAGGACCGCAAGGAAGTGCGGAAGGCTCTGAGCCTAACCGAGGATTCCTTTGAGTAGGTCCGGGATCACCAATTCCTCACAGTGGATGGAGGCGAGCCGGATGCGGCCCTCGTCTGTAAGCGAGAAGATCATCCCCCGCTTGTCAGCTGGGTTAAGTTTCCGGCTGATGAGGGATGTTTTTTCCGCCGAGGCAAGAACCTTGGACATATTCGAATGTGTAAGCCCCAACTCATCTGATAGTTCCGATGCCGAAGCGCTTCCCTGCCCCGCAAGGAAGCAGAGAAGCATCGCCTCGTTCAGGTTCAGCCCGAATTTCCTCTGAAACTCAGCGTCCAGCCCGGAGATCGCCCTATGGATCTCGCGAAGGCGGCAGATTGCGTTCTTCTTATTCTCCACGACCTACCAACTACAGCTCAACTTTAAGAACATCCTTGATGATTCCCTTGAGCTCCGTCTTAGACAAAGCCCCGAGAGACCTCTGCGGCTTACCCTTCATCGGAATGAACAGAAGCGTCGGAATCGATCTTATGCCGAAAAATGTAGCCAGTCCCCTCTCATTGTCCACATTGACCTTGTAGATGGTGAGTTTCCCTGAATATTCCTTGGCCAGTTCGTCCAGCACAGGCGACAGCTGCCTGCACGGCCCGCACCAGTCCGCATAGAAATCGACAATGGCCGGCTGAGATCCGAGATATTTCCACTCATCGGGGTTCTTTTCGAAGTCGTAGACCTTCTTAAGGAAATCAGCCTTGGTGATGTGCACCACCTTTGTCGTCGGCTTTTCCTTCGCCGCCGTCTCCTCATCTGGCCTTACCGCACCCGTCATCTCAACACCCTGCTCTTCCGCCGGTCTTCCTGCACCCGACAGCTCTGCTTTCTGCTCAGCCGTCAACCTTTCGGCATTCGGCACCTCAGTCGTCAATTCATTCCCTTTCAGCGTTTTAACTCCAGATTTTTCCAGATCCATCTTCTCAATTCCCAGCTCAGCAACCCGAGTCAGAGCCACTTCGACAGACTCGGCAACCAAAGCACTTCCTATTCCCCACCTTTCTGTAGCCTTGGTCTCAAAAGAAGAGAACAGAAGAAGCCCACCGACAGCCACCCCGCTGATGCAAAAGAGCGCCTTTAACGTAATTGCATTCATAATAATCAGTGTTTTAAATAATTAACAAGCATTTATACAATAGTTTCCAACGAAAACTTTCCCAAAGTACGGAATTAATTTCCAATAAAACAAATTTCCAAAGGAAAATATTATCAAGAACTATCTTCGGTCATTCATCGCACCTGCGCTTAGAAAGCAGAGCGACCAAGCCCCCCTTCAGAGATAGCCTCGTGCGCAGGAAGCGCCTTTCCGCACACGGGAGTCCCCCGCTGGCCTGCCTCGTGCGCAGGAAGCGCCTCTCCACTCACGGGAGCCCCCCGCTGGCTCGCCTCGTGCGCAGGAAGCACCTCTCCGCTCACAGGAGCCCCCCGCTGGCTCGCCTCGTGCGCAGGAAGCGCCTTTCCGCTCACGGGAGCCCCCCGCTGGCTCGCCTCGTGCGCAGGAAGCGCCTCTCCGCTCACGGGATGTATTGTCCTGATTTAGGTTGACTCGTGTTTATAGAATATCACTTAT